>JAAUYA010058240.1_pt1 | contig 14000 bp, 12 predicted proteins | sample 7278161 | NCBI WGS metagenome assembly JAAUYA01 (sample SAMN14350120, study PRJNA611818) | marine sediment metagenome | isolation source: surface marine sediment (3m) | place: French Polynesia: Moorea | collected 2018-08
AGTGGTCTGTCAAGATAGTTTTGAGGAACTGGCTAGGGTGATTTTGGATTTTGGATTTTGGATTTTGGAGAATTATCTATCCCTCATTTCAAAATTGACAGACCACTAGTATACAAGGATGAAAATAAGTGACCACTTTGTAATGGTCGAAAGCCTCAATTGATAATACTTTTGACTTTTAAATGAATCAGCCACGGATTTGCCATTATACTCTGCTTATACCAAAAAATAGTATCCTTGTCAATAATATAAGTAATAACCACAAATTAACCCTTATTTATCCACAAGTAATTTACCAATAAAAAGTGTTTAAAATTTAAACTATAATCCTAGAATATTGATGGCTATAATCTTAAGATGAGAGCACATATTCAAGATGAAATTCTTTATCTTAATCAAGAAGATCTTCCCAATTATAAGAAAGGGGGCTCAGTAGTGCGCAATAGCTATTTTTGGGCTTTAAAATCAATTAGTTGCTATACTCCTAAAGGTGCTGATTGGGAGTTTGAGTCAGAGGTGTGGTTTGCTTTGTCACGCATGCTATTATTTTTTACTAATTCAGGTTATTTGGCTTATTCTGAAACTATTTTAGAGTTTACTGCTGAGGCGGCTATTCCCGAAGTTTTACGTTCTGTATCCAGTCGGTTATGAGCTGCAAGCTGAACATCCACATCCAGATTAGATTATCAGTTACTGAAATGATATCCCATCCCATTGATAGTATCAGCATAAATCTTGAAACCAAGCTTCAAAGCGATCGCCCCAGACTTCCAGAGAATATTCTGCTTCGGCTTGTTGACGACAGGCAAAACGGTCAATTGCTGAAATATCTTTAATGGCCGTGACTAGCCCTTCTACACTATCTGGTTGTACTAAAAATCCAGTTTTCCCATCTCTAACAATTTCTGCAGGACCTCCTCTGGCATAAGCTATCACGGGGACACCACAGGCCAATGCTTCTATAGCCACATTTCCAAAAGCTTCCACCCAGCGAGGAGTCATTAATAAAGCTTGGCAAAGACGCAATTCTTTTTGTAGTTCAATTGTACTTAAAAAGCCGACATATTCAATCGGAGCTTGAGGATAATTATCACAAATCTGTTGCCAATAATCCTCATCTTGGATTTTGCCAAAAATGCGCAAAGGTATAGCTGTAATTTGGGCTGCTGCCACTGCATCCTCTAAAGCCTTTTCTGGTGCCACACGCCCCAACCAAGCTAGACTATGACTGGGTTGGTCACAAAATTGATATAAAGATAAATCAATACCACTGCCTAAACAACGACAAGAATTAGAAAAGGGGAAAGTTGCCGCTTGAGAATGGGTATAGACACCCAGAGTGCCAGGAAAATTATCAGCTACTTGGGACATAATTTGATCTAGTGTTTCTGACATCGAACCCATACTGATGAAGTGGGCAATGGGAACTTGAAAAAAAGGAGTTAAGTAGAAAGGTAGCCAATCAAAAGCAAAATTCACCAACAAATCATATTCCTTTTGTACTTTTCGAGCATACTCCCACATATTTGCCAACACTGAATTAGCTGGAAGCATAGCAGGGATAGATCTAGTTTGAGTTTGGGCAGGAGTTTGTATAATCCCCTCAATTTCCTCGATCTCGATATCTGGTAAATGAGAGTGTTGGGGGGCAACTACTTTAATCTCATATCCTCGACGCTGCATTTCTTGAGCAAGATTTTGCAAGGTTAATTCCACACCTCCTCCTAATCCTGATCCAAGAGGACCAACGGGAGTAGAAAGAAATAATAATTTTTTCATGGCTATTTTGTTAAATTAAGAATTATTTTTCATTCTGAATCCTGCATTATAAAATATCATCCTAGTTCTTACCAAGAATATTAGCAGAAACTCTACCGCTTTAACGAAGAGTAACCGTGAGAGTGGCAACATAAACCATAAACATAAATAAGTTCCAAATAGCTATAATATAAGGGAGAGTTAGATAAGCTATCTTTCACATAATTTAGATATCAGTCTGAGGAAGGCAGAGGGCAGATGTTTTTCTCAACTCAGAATAGAATCGAGAATTCATATTGCAGAATTGATAAGCTAATTCATATCAGATCCTCAATTCTGAATTTTCCCAGAGAGTTATGTTATCGGTAAGTATTAAATTTTACGCCGATGGAAAGCTTTTGTCAGCTCCTGTACTCTGTAAGCATAGCTTTAATCAAAAGTACGAGGGTAAGACAATGAATAAACAGCAAAAATTAGTAGCAAAATTCTTGATAGGAGTTATGTGGCTACCTACAGTTTTTGCTAGTTACAACCCAGCTTCCGCCTATGTGGTGGAGCCAGAAATTGCGGAAACTACTAAACCAAATCAGACGCTGATTAGTAGAGGTCGAAGAGTATACGGCCGAAGAGGATACGGCCGAAGAGGATACGGCCGAAGAGGATACAGCCGAGGAGGATACAGCCGAGGAGGATACAGCCGAGGAGGATACGTATATGGTCGGGGAGGATACGTATATGGTCGGGGAGGATACGGCCGAGGCAGAGTAAGGTGTGGTCGAGGAGGATACGTATATGGTCGGGGAGGATACGAATACGATGGAGAAGGATACGAATACGATGGAGAAGGATACGAATACGGTCGAGGAGGATATGGCCGAGCATTGAGAAGAGGTGGTCGAGGCCGAGGTAGCAGTGTTATAACTACTGGTAGAAGAGAAAGGAATGGTTATAGCGAAAGCTCAGTAGACCAAAATGTTACTGTTCCCCATGTCGAGGATCCTAATGACTTTATCCATCAAGAACAATATAATGAAGCCCGTCGACAATTAGAACTTATTCAATTTCAAGAAGCGGTGGATAATCCTTAATAGTTCTCTATGGATGCTTTGATGGCTATTAAGGTGATTTCTAAGAATAAATATACCAGAAAGCCCCCCTAGCCCCCCAATTCTGGGGGTAAACTCCGAAAAAGTCCCCCAAAAAACAAAAAGCGAAGCATCCTCTGGCTCCCCCCTTCAAAAGGGGGGTAGGGGGGGATTTAGGGGAGAATATCACTGAAATAAGCGATCAGAAAGCGTGCTTCCTTTGCGTCTTTGCGTCTTTGCGCGAGACAAAGATTACTTAAGTCAGTGCCATTCGATTTAGGGGGCGAAGAATAGCTGGTATTTTCTTTGCCAGAAAACGCCTAAGTACCTGTGCAAAATTAATTTCACGCAACTCCTGATTGGACAAAAATAAGCTCAGACGCATGAATTTGACACGTATAGAGCTTATATCATGTTTAATTGATTACTATAAAAATAGCATTTATGTAGTTTGGTTCTTATGCAGGTGAAACCCAACAAATATAACGGTCGGTGTTGGGTTTCACTTCGTTCCACCCAACCTACAGATATTGTGGTTAATTTCATGAGCATGATATTAGCTACTGAGAACCTAAATTTCTTTTAATTTGCTTAAAAGTCTGATACATTTCCGGAAGACGTTTATAGATAGCAGAAACTTTAAGATATAGTTTGTTAGAAACAGATGGTGAACCAGAGACTGCTTCTCCAGCTTTAATATCGTGATGAATTCCTGTTTGTGCAGAAGCGATCGCCCCATCACCAATTTTAGCTTGGTTTGCTACCCCTACTTGTCCGGCTAAAATAACTCGATTACCTATTTTAACTCCACCTGCTAGCCCAACTTGTGCTGCTAGGGCACAATTTTGCCCAATTTGACAGTTATGCCCAATATGCACTAAGTTATCTAACTTAGTATTCTTGCCAATACGAGTTTCTCCCACTGCCGGGCGATCGATGGTACTATTGCAGCCTATTTCCACTCCATCCTCCAACACAGTACAACCAGACTGCTGCATTTTATACCAACCCTCTCCCGTAGGTACAAAACCGAAGCCCTCCGCACCGATAACTGCTCCACTGTGAATCACGCAATCATTACCGATTTGGGAGCGTTCATGGATAGTACAATTAGCATGAAGAATAGTGCGATCGCCAATAGTCGCCTCGGGATAAACTACTACATTAGGATAAATCGAAACATCATCTCCTATCTTAACTCCTGGATAAATTACCACACCAGCACCAAGATAGACATTTTCACCAATCACTGCTGAAGAATCAATGACTGCGGCAGGATGAACACTAACTGAAGGGTGAAAAGGTTGATAAAACAAATTAATGGCCTGGGCAAACATCAATCTCGGTTGTGGTGTTCCCATCCAGGCAATACCTCGCTCCTGGGCTTGTGTTTGTAAATTTTTATCCAGTGGTAGAATAAGAGCAGAAGCGGTAGTTTTGGCTACCATACTCGCAAACTTATCTCCCTCAATATAACTGAGAGTATTAGCAACTGCCTCATGAACAGCCATAATACCAGTTATTTCCGGATTTAGATCCCGATTGGTAGTCAGACTGTTAGCTTGGGGAGATAATTGAGCAACAAGATCACTAAATTTCATGGGTTAAACAATGACTATTTCACTACAAAAAGGACAAAGAATTTCACTTTCTAAAGTAGCACCTAGTTTAGTAGCAGGATTTATTGGTTTAGGATGGGATGTCAACCTCAGTGATACAGGAGGAGATTTTGATTTAGATGCATCTGTTTTTCTTTTAGGTGTTAATGAGAAGTTAGTTTCGGAAAAACATTTTGTTTTTTACAATAACTTAGTGAGTCCCGATGCGGATAACTCTGTTAAACTTTTAGGCGATAATCGCACTGGTGAGGGAGAAGGTGATGATGAAGGGATCATTATTGATTTACGCAAAATTCCTGCCGAAGTAGTCAAAGCTGTTATTACTGTCACTATTCATGAAGCAGATCGTAGAGGGCAAAATTTTGGACAAGTCAATAATGCCTATATTCGTCTAGTCGATGTGCAAACTAAAGAGGAAGTATTACGTTACGATTTAACTGAGGACTTTTCCATCGAAACAGCAGTCATTATGGCTGAGTTATACAGTAAGAATGGGGAATGGCGAATTAATGCAGTAGGTAAGGGCTATCAGGGCGGTTTACAAGCATTGTTAGAGCTTTATAGTTGAAAATCTCTGCTTAAATACACCAGGAGGTAACCCTGAACGATTAAGGGGTAAGAAAAACTATCAATTTGTCTACGGAGAGGGAGGGATTCGAACCCTCGTTGACGTTGCCACCAAACAGCATTTCCAGTGCTGCGCCTTCAACCACTCGGCCACCTCTCCTGGTGGTGTCGCGCCTACCCAGTGTAGCACAAAAAAAGACTTGTGCCAAGGGTAAAATTTTTCCCTAGCGCAAGTCGTAAATGGGTAAAGCTCTTTGACTTACCCATTCAAATGGTATTAACTTAGAGCAGATTTGCTCCGGTCGTAAGTTAATCTAAAGCTAGAATAGGGTTTGCCTTGAATATTGCCCCAGTATTCTGAACCATTAATATCCATCCCAATTTCTGATGCCGCACGCCCTAACATTGACTGTTGACGATTTTTAATTGTTTTATGATGGCGCATCATGAGAGCACGAGCTTGAGCTTGAGTATTCATATTCATAACCTCCGTTTGTTTCTTGGATATTTCGTTTGTTGACTATTGATTTGTTTTCCTATACTTATATTTATAACACTATTCTGTATAAAATGTTACCAAATTTTCCAAAAGATACAAAAATTAACAAAAAATTGGGGGGCGGGAATTCAGCTTTCCGGGTAACATGGCGTTTAATTCCCTTAATGCAAGCTTCGGGAAAAACACAAATGGCTATAGATAAGTGGTTATTTAACCAACACCTCCAAGCTAGACATCCACCTACTCTCAGATTTTATCTTTGGTCACCGCCTGCGATTTCTCTGGGTTATCATCAACGGCATTTCCCTGAGTTTTGGCGTGATTTAACCTGGAGGAACAAAAAAATAGATTTAGTGCGTCGTCCAACAGGGGGAAGAGCCGTCTTACATCAAGGAGATTTAACTTATGCCGTAGTAACTTCTGGGTGTATTGGCGATCGCTTACAAGTTTATCAGCAGATTTGTCAATTTCTGATTGAAGGGTGGCGATCGCTGGGGATTGAGTTAAATTATGGAAAAGCCCGAAGAGGTTACATGCACCATGCCAATTGCTTTGGTACTTCTACTGCTGCTGATTTAGTTGATGGGGAAGGACAAAAATTAATTGGTAGTGCACAGTTAAGACAAGGTGATGCTATTCTCCAACATGGTTCAATGATTCTAGCTCCAGATCCAGATTTATATCAACAAGTTTTTGGTGAATTACCAACTGTAAACCATAAACTTTCTTCTCACTCAAAGATCGTCGAAGCACTTACTTGGGCAGCTAAAAAATGTTTCGGAGGTGAATTAATTGAGCAACCATTATCCGAAGAAGAATGGCAAGAAATTTTGCTGGTTGATAGTTGATAGCTTAGTGGTGGTAAAAACCTCTGACGCTCCATAAACGATAAGTACCGCAGCGATTAGAGCTCTTTTGGTTGCTTATGCCTTGCAGATAGTATTAACCACAGAGAAATCAAATCCTTTTCTGTTAATCCTAAAAGCCTCGAATATTGATTACCGTTATTTCATTGTTGATGATAAGTTAGTAGCAGATGGGCTTTGTCAAAGGATGAAGCAATCGGGTATTGCCACTGGAAGATAATGTATGGAACAGCGATTAACTCAAGCACAGCTCGCACAGGTTGTGGCGGAAGTGCAGCAATTGTCTCAGCGACAGCAAGCTGAATTGGACGTAGAGCAGGTGAGGGAAATTCTGCGAGAATTGAATTTGCCACCAGAATTGCTAGAAGAAGCAATAATCCAGTTGCATCGACGGGAAGCGTTAGCGGCACAGCAACGACGCAATCGCTGGCTCGTAGGTATTGCAATCGGCTCGATCGCCTTACTCTTGCTTGGGATTATGCTCTTTTCCCAGAATCAACAACAGACTCTTGCCCGTGTCACGGCTCAACGCGATCGTATTACCCGCGTACAGGATGATGGCGGCAACCTCACTACCGTGTCTCGACAAGCTAACGGTGAGGTGTTTTACAGAGTGACGTTGAAAGATGCTCCTGTGGGGCAAAAGCTCTCCCTGTCCTGTAACTGGATCGATCCCAATAGACAGATCGTTCATCAAAATCGCTACCAGACTAAGGAGATCACTACACCCGTCTGGAATACTTTTTGCCGTCATACCATTGGCTCGGCTGCTCCGGTAGGAACGTGGACAGTCCAATCCTTTCTGGGCGATCGCCTGCTTAGTGACACCACCTTTGAGGTGAAATAGGTGGTATGGATAGGAGTGTTGTGGTTGGTGTGGCAACTTGCACGCAACAATGTATCGGCTATTGGGGCTATGGCAATTCGGACTCCTTAAAGACTACACTGAAGATGCTCCTCGCTCGGGAAGGGAAAACAGACTGGTATGTAACCTCTCAACCTATTGCCGATACTCTAATGGTAGCACTCTCGGCATCGGGCTTACAGTGTCATCTGCTAACTGATACCACGTTTCATGATGCTTGGGTGCGAATTGAAGCAAAGTGTTTGACTTTGGGACGGCAAGCCTTTGGACGTATGCCACTCTACTGGATACAACTTGAACGGGCGATCTGGTTTGCCTCGCGGTTACAACTACTATTGCCGCTGCTAACATCTCCAACCGTCAGTATAACTGCATTGTATGGATATAGCTGTTTTTCTTATGTGCCCACTCCGTTAACGCCAGTTGAGAAGGTTATGGCGGTGCCAGCAGGCACGGAGCAAACCTGGAGAGTCGATCAATCGGGAAACCTTTTGTCTCCTTACTCGCGCTGCCTCTTGGACTGGCGGGAGGATACCCACCCGCTCGGCCATGAGCAAGTGGCGATCGCCCAGTTACAAACCCTCCTAAAAGCGGCTGTGGAAAGGCAAATTGCCGATCTGCACGACGAAACAGTAGGTGTACTGTTGTCCGGTGGGTTAGATTCCTCGATTGTGGCAGCCTTGCTAGTGCAGGCGGGGGTTAAGGTGCGTGCTTACACCCTCGCGCTGGGGAACAGTGGGATTCCCGAATATCCTTACGCCGAGCAGGTTGCCCAATGGCTAAACATTCCTCTAATTAAAGTTGATGCCACTCCTCAACAAATTGAGCCCGCCTTAATCTCGACGATTCGAGCCCTGGATCTGCCCTTTGGCGATGGAGTCACGGTTCCCTTGTTCTTACTCCATCAAGCAGCGAGCCAGGATACCCGGATTATCTTTAACGGCGAAGGGGGCGATCAGTTGTTTGCGGGTTGGACGAATAAACCCTTGATTGCAGCAAGCCTCTATCAAGGCGAGCATCCAGACGACAATCAATCGTTTGAAGCTCACTATCTCCGCACGTTTCATCGGCTCTGGGGGTACGAAGCGAAAGTGTTTCAGCCCGCCGTTTATGCTGAAATTCAGCACCTTCAGCCCCAAAACTGGCTTTATCCAGCACTGGAGTCTACCTCAACGCGATCGCTTCTACATCGATTGCGCCGCGCCTCCCTAATGCTGAAAGGGGCACAAAACATCCAGCCAAGGGCAACGAACCTTGCCTTTGCCCACGGCTTGCAAGTGCGATCGCCTTTCTGCGATCCGCCCCTCACCCAATGGACTTTCCAACTATCGGGTGAACTGTTTTTGCGAGGAGCCTGCGAGAAATACATCCTCAAACGGGCGGCAGCCTCCTGGTTGCCACCGGAGATTGTCTGGCGGCAGAAGCGGGGCATGGGCGTTCCCTTAACCTCTTGGTGTTTGCAGGAGTGGTGGCGCTTCCTAGGCAACTGGTTGAATCCCGGTATTCTCCAGGCAGAGGGGCGATGGCAGTCCGATTTAGCGGTCCGAATTGCTCTGGGTAACCTGGGTGGCATGATTCAGGGAAGGAGGATTGGGGAAATCCTCTGGTTGCTGATTGTTTGGCAATTGTGGCGCTCCCATGTTTTAGGCGAGCCCATGGAGAACCGCTCCTGGAATTACCCCTTTTGGCTACCCTATAAATTTTGGAGGTATAGCAAACGATGGCTCTAAAACCCAAATCCTGGACGCAGACTAATAATAATAGTACTCAGTGCTACCTTTCCCCAGCCCTTGCCCAGGAACTACTCAGTATCTATGGTTCGCCCCTCTATCTGTATGATGGCGATCGCCTGAGACAAACCATTAGGCATATCACCCAGGCCATTCCCTATCCCCACACCCAATTTTGCTTTGCCAGCGTGACGAACGGCAATATCTCACTGCTGCGGATTTTTCGAGATGCCCACTGGGGACTTCATGCCAATACACCTGGAGATATTTACCTGGGATTGCAGGCAGGATTTGACCCCCAACAGATCGCCTACAGTGGTAGCAATCTCAACCGTGAAGAAATGGCCCAGGTGTTGTCCTGGGGAGTGTCGATGTTGAACCTGGATAGCTTGGCACAGTTGCAATTGTGCTGTGAAGTCTATCAATCTCTGTCAGAGACATCCAAACCTCCATCCCTACGTTTAGGACTGCGGTTAAACGAGCCTAACCTGACCGGAGATAGCCGCATTGGCGTTCGTCCCCAGGAGTTTCCCGAGGCGATCGCCCTCACCCAATCAGCCGGCCTCAAGCTGAGTGGGCTGCATTTCTATCGCGGTACGGGAACCAACGCTACTCAAGCCTTTACTCAAGTCATCGACACCGTTGTCTCTATTGCGCAACAGTTACCCGATTGGAAGTATCTCGATTTTGGCGGTGGCTTTGGCTATCCCTATCGCCATCAGGGTGCTGCCTTTGATTGGAACCAGTTTGGCCGGGCATTGGCGGAGCGACTGCAGCAACTGGAGCGAGGGATTGAGCTGGTAATTGAACCGGGAAGGGCGGCGATCGCCGGCTGTGCGACGCTACTGACTACCGTTGTCTCAGTAAAATGGCAGGATGAAAAACAGCTGGTGGGAGTTGATACCACCATTGCTAATCTCTCCGTTCTTTCCGTTCACGGCGGCTATCGGGAAATTGTGTCTCTGGCTTCTCCCCTCTCCGATTCCCTTTACCCCACTGATGTCTGTGGTAATACTACCTACTCCCGTGACTATCTGGGGCGCAATTGCCCATTGCCGAAACTGGCCATTGGAGATATTTTGGCGATTTTAGACGTGGGAGCCTACGGTTACGCTATGTCGTCTCACTTCTTACATCGTCCCCGCCCAGCAGAAGTGTTGTGGGAGCAAAACCACCATCGGTTGATTCGCCATCGTGAAGGTTATCAGGTGTTACTAGCAAATCAGGTGTTTGAGTTGAAAGAGACGAGCTAATCTCATCCAGTTTAATTAGAGGTTTAATTTGAGAAACTTATGAAATGTATTCAATGTGGCATAAATAACAACCTCCGCGATCGCACCGCAAACCAGGGGCGATGTAAAAACTGTTATCACCCCTTTGCTTTTGAACCTACTAACATGGGGGAATTAAAGTTTACCGATCCATTTTTTGCCAAGGTTCTTAACGACATCTCGGCCAACAACACCCTCTATTTCACTCCCATACAATTCTTGTATCTTCTCGATCGGCGCTTGAAGCGAAAGAAGTTTAGTTGGGGAGGAATAATTTTTTCATATCTTTTTTTCAGTATTTGGGCACCGGGTTTTATTGGCGGTATATTGTCGGCTTTTCTTGGCAGCATTGCTTTCCCTCTCGTGGTAGGATTATATAATCTTGGTTGTATCTTCTATCTATTCAACCTCAGTAATTCCTCTCAATCGAGTTATCATACTCGTAAATCTAGTGCAACTGCAATCATCTTACTGGGAACTGTAATTTTTGTGGTTGGAGGGTTTATCAGTGTTGCTTCTAGCTCTGCAATCGGTTTTTTCTTAGCGGCTCTACTTGGCTCGTCAGTGATAGGATTGGGCATCGTGCAAAAGCGCAAAGCTACTGAAATTCCCAACTCTTTTTTGATTAGTGCTGCACAAATACAAGGCTGGCTAGATCAATGGAGGCGCGCAAATGGCGAAGTAGCTTTAATGCTCTCAGCACCGCCAACAATAGCACAATTGGCTGTTGAGAGTAGTACTCCTCTTCCTGATGTGACAGCTTACAGTTTCGATCGCCTAGTGGTTTGCGACAGCGATGAAATCGCTCAGATGTTGATTGCTAACAACTTTCACTTTGAAAATAACTGTGCGATTCTGAGTATTTCAGGCTATCCTCAGAGCATTTTTGAAACTATCATGACCATGCTCCGTCGCAATCGGGAACTGCGAGTGTTTGCGCTCCATGATTGCTCTCCGGCGGGGATGGAAGTTGTGCATCAACTGCGTAGCGATCGAGCTTGGTTTGCAGAAAATAATGTTGTAATTGTTGATATTGGACTGTTACCCCGTCAAATTATGGCAGCGGGAAAAAACATGTTTGTTTTAAATTCCCAGAGATCGGCACAAGCTGCTCAAGATTTAGCACCTCAAATTCGACAAACTTTATCTGATGAGGAATTGCAGTGGTTAGATGCGGGCAATCTTGTCGAGTTGGAATCGGTTACCCCTCAAAGATTAATTCGGATTCTCCAGCGCAGTATTAGCATTCTCCAGCGTAGTACTAGTATTGCCAATGGTGAGGAGCTTACTGAAAATGGTCTGGAGCTCAATGAAGCAGATAGCGGCTTGTTGCTCATCGGAGGTGGAGCGTTAGCATCCGGTTACCTTTATAGCATAGATAGTTTTGGTTGATCGATCATATCAAATCCGGTTGAATAACCACAGGGGAGAATGCAGAAAGTTCGCTTCGAGGTCGCTTCGCTCCTGCCGCAAGCGGGGCGTACACTCCGCTCCGCTCCGTGAACAGAATTCAGAAAGAAGTTGAGAGAGGAATGTTGCCATGAGAAATTAAGTGTGTGCAATTATCCGGATTTGATATCATTTCCCGTTCACCTGTAACCAAATTTCTAAACTAACTAACAACCACAATTTTACCCCATACCGTCCCCAGGTATCACAGCGATAGTGTAACCAATTGCGGATTAACGATTGATTGAGATAAGGGGCGATCGCTGCTTTGCGATTCAATAATAATGCCCTTGCCTCTCTTCGCCAGTATTTCTGAAATCCCAATTGTACCGGCACCATCATGCCGCTCTTGGGGCGGGAAAGGATTCGCTCTGGCAGCAAGTCGGCGACTGCTCGTTTCAACACGGCTTTCTCTTGTACCCCCGACAATTTGTACTCTGGTGGAATCTGCATACTCAGCTCGACAATGCGTTGGTCAAAGAGGGGCGATCGCCCCTGTACTCCCACCGCTCCCGTCAGATTATTGACCTTAGTTAAAATCTGATCCGCTCCTTTAAACTTGATATTCAACGCCATCAAGCGATTCAAATAACTGGCAGTGGAGTCCAAGTCTTCAGCAAAGACGTAGGGTTGATGGCACACAGCTTCCCAGATGCCTGGTTTTAATAGTTGGGGAAGATCGGATGCACATTTTTGAAATGCTTGTAGATATGCTTGGAGTAGATCTTGCTGAGTAACCGCACCATACAACTGGTTGAGCAACATGGGTTGATTTTTGGGTCCGCCAAAGCAAGGATCGCCCCCTTCGCCATTGAGCACCACTCCTACTGATTCTTGCGCCAGATGCCCAATCAATAAATTCGGCACCGTCAGAGGATCGCCAATGGGATCGTCCAACCACCCCATTGTTTCCGGTAGTCGTTTCCACATTTGACGGAAGGTGATTTCCAGAATATGATGTTTTGTGCCGCAGTGTTTGGCGACCAAACTAGAAAACTCCAACTCGTTAGGGCAGGTTTCCCCGAAGTGAATGGAGTAGGTATGAACTGGTGCGATATGAAACCTGGAGGCTAGAGCAGTAACACTACTCGAATCCAAACCACCCGACAAAAATACTCCCAGGGGTTCGGATGTAGGTAGATACTCCTGAACTACTTGGTCGAGTAAACTGCGCAATTGCTGAGCGTATTGCTCTAGAGAAGGCTTAGAGTTTTTTTTTGAACCATCGCCTGTTTCCACACCCTCCTGCAATTGCCAATACATCCTGACTTTTTCCTCTGGAAAAGATAGGACAGTTCCTGGGCGCACTTCCCGCACCTGTTGCCACAGCGTCCGCGCTCCAGGAATAAACGCGCAGCAAAGATAGTCTCGCAGTGCCACCATATCTAAATCTCTCGAATGGTATTTCCTCAGCGAGCGCAAATTGGGAGCCACCCAACGGGTAGTTCCACTAGTGGTGTAATATAGGTTACGCCCTCCCGTGCGATCGCGTCCTAACCATAATGTTTGTCGCTCTCGATCCCAAACAGCTAACCCAAACGTTCCCACCAATTGAGTGAATGTCTCCACCCCCCAATGCTCCCATGCCATGGCAATTAGTTGTAGATCGGATAACAGCAACGAATGATTATCGTTCCTTAACTGTGCTAATTGCTGGCGATTGCTAAGCCATACTTCTCCGACAATCACAAACTGCTGAGAAGGACTAAGTACTAGTGGGGAAACTGAATTGGATGACTGGGATGGAAAAATAGCAATTTGCTCATCCTGCCATATAGCTCCAGTGAGTGTAGCAACTCTCCCCCAAGCTAAGCGCCAGGTTGGTGGGGTAATTAGTCGGGAGCGATTATTAATTAACCTGGTTGATTGCAAAAACTCAACGAGCATAGTCAAATAATCTTACCGTGAATTCTAGGCGATACCTCTTTTGCTCGTCCTGTTTCCTAGAAGTGAGATGCTAGAGGTAAATATTTCATGTTTTAAGTGTAAGGCATCTTTCTTCATCCATTACCAATTTAATCAGGACGCTCATCTCACCCAACAAATATAGCAAAAGAAGCCATCCCTTTGACAAAGTGCTAACCCAAACAGAGATCGCCCCCACCAACCTCTTGACAATAGAAGGAGGGTCGCAGTAACGTCATTTAACATTTTAGACCAGTTTTCAAAAAGAATAATAGACTAGTGGTCTGTCAAGATAGTTTTGAGGAACTGGCTAGGGTGATTTTGGATTTTGGATTTTGGATTTTGGAGAATTATCTATCCCTCATTTCAAAATTGACAGACCACTA
>JAAUYA010299882.1_pt1 | contig 13989 bp, 11 predicted proteins | sample 7278161 | NCBI WGS metagenome assembly JAAUYA01 (sample SAMN14350120, study PRJNA611818) | marine sediment metagenome | isolation source: surface marine sediment (3m) | place: French Polynesia: Moorea | collected 2018-08
AGAGGGGCAAATCTACCTGATGAAAAATTAACTAAATCCTTGTAAGCCTTATTCTACATACTTTTAAAAATACTATAAACTCTAACAAGAACCTGCGGAATGTGGGATTTAATTTAAGCTCAACCCGACTAATGATAACTTGATAGAGCTACTATAATTACTGTAGTAAGTATAAAGCAATTGTTTATTTTTGATTCTACGCCCAGATGGAAAAATTAATTAATTTGCAAATTGAAAAACTGCCTGAAGGTTACTATCTAGCTGTTTCTGATGACCTACCTGGATTAGTTGCTCAAGGTAAAACTATCTCTGAAACGATCGCAATAGCTAATGATGTTGCCTATCAAATTTTAGAATCAATGAAAGAAAAAAATCAAATACCTTCTTTGTCTATGCCTGATGAGAACTTTCAATATCCTTTAGTTATAAATCAATAAATATAATGGGTCAATTATCAGGTTTTCGCTATCGAAAAATCGTCAAAATTTTAAAATATTTTAGATTTGTTCTCGATCGTCAAGCGGCAGGAAGTCATGAGATTTGGTATAATCCTCAAACTAATACTTATACAACAATTCCCAATCATAAAGGAGATATGCCAGAAGGAACTTTAAGAGCTATTTTGAAACAAGCTCAAATTACTCCTGAAGATTTTTTAAAAAGAAAATGAAATATTATTTTTGTATATGTGATATTTGATCGTTTTTTAAGACTTTTTTTGTACTACAAATATTTAAAATTTTTAATTCTAAATTACTAATTCTCTAAATATAAACAATGACAAACAAACTTCCCGCAGAAATAGCAGCACAAATTGCTAAGCTTTCTCCAGAGCAAAAAGCACTGTTTGAAAAAAAAATTAAACAGCAAGGATTGAATAATATTCAAAAAACATCTATTCCTCGGAGAAAAAAACCGAGACAGCACCTTTGTCTTTTGCTCAACAGCGTTTATGGTTTGTTCAACAACTTGAGCCAAATAATAACTCTTATAATGTTCCTTGTGCTTTACATCTCCAAGGAAAGCTAGATATAGCCATTTTAGAGAGAACACTTAATCAGATTTGTCAGCGTCATGAGGTATTTCGCACGACTTTTATTACTACAGAGGAAAAACAACCTCTCTCCGTCATCGCTCCTTATCAACCTTTTACTTTGCCTATTGTCGATCTTAGAGGTATTGACTCTCAAGAAAGCAAAATCAGCTCCATAATCAAAGAAAAAAGTCAAGAGCCTTTTGACTTAACTAAGCCACTATTGCGTTTAAAATTACTGCATCTAGATGAAGAAAAATATATACTCTTAATAGTTACCCATCATATTATCAGCGATCGCTGGTCAATTGGGGTGTTTTTGCGGGAAATGACCCTACTTTATCAAGGATTATTGACAAATCCAGATTTTACCGTGCCAGAATTACCAATTCAGTTGTAACCAGAGACATACTCAAACTTCCCTTTTGACTTTTTTTTAATCCTTAATTCTTATGGAGTGATTGTGACATCCTCCCCGCCCTCCGTTTCACTGCGGGAGGAGACTTCTCGCTCGCATCTATTAACAAATTAACCTTTCGAGTCGATTTAATTGACAATCTCGATTTGATAACCATACCCTTGTTCAGTTAAAAATAATTGTCGATGACGAGCAAAATCTTCTTCACAAGTTCTCAGGGAGACTAAAGTATAGAATTGAGCCGTTCTGCGATCGCTTTTGGGGCGTAAAATCCGACCTAAGCGTTGCGCTTCTTCCTGACGTGAACCATATTTTCCGGAAACTTGGATTAAAACATCAGCATCGGGTAGATCGAGGGCAAAATTCCCTACTCTGGAGAGAACTAAACCCTGAAGTTCTCCTTTTCTAAATTGTTGATACAATTCCTCTCGTTTTTTTTGGGAAGTTTTCCCTGTAATTAAGGGAAATTCGGTTAATTGAGCCAGGGTTTTGAGTTGATCGATATACTCTCCAATAATCAAGATTTTATGTTGAGCTTCTTGTTGAATTAAGGCTTTCACCACCTCATTTTTGCGAGGATTTTCAGCAGCCACCCGAAATTGTTGACGGCGGGGAGCAACTGCATATTCCATCTGTCTTGCTTCATCTTGAGGAATACGGATTTCGGTGCAAGTAGCGGTGGCAATAAAACCCCGATCTTCCAATTCTCGCCAAGGGACATCGTAACGTTTCGGTCCAATCAGGGCAAAAACATCCCCTTCCCGTCCATCTTCTCGGATCAGGGTAGCTGTTAGCCCTAAACGTCGTCTGGCTTGTAATTCGGCAGTAATTCGGAAAATAGGGGCAGGTAAGAGGTGAACCTCATCATAGATAATTAATCCCCAAGAACGGGCCTGAAACAGAGAAAAATGGGTAAACTCAGCTTCTTTATGGGGGCGATAGGTGAGAATTTGGTAGGTTGCTAAGGTAACGGGTGCAGTAGCTTTCCGTTCTCCTGAATACTCCGCAATTTGCTCTTCGGTTAAGTCGGTTTTATCTAGTAATTCCCGCTGCCACTGACGGACTGACGTTAAGCTGGTGGTGAGAATCAAGGTATGTTCCTGAATTTGTGCCATTGCACACATCCCCACAATGGTTTTTCCAGCACCACAAGGAAGACAGATCACGCCACTTCCTCCTTGTACTTTCCCCGATTGATAAAAGATAGATGCTGCTTCTTGTTGATATGGTCTGAGGTGAAAGGGATGACCGGATGTGGTAATCTGACGTAGGGTTAGGGGTAAGCGATCGCCTTCTACATATCCAGCTAGATCTTCGGCTGGGTAGCCAATCGTAATTAATTCCTGTTTAAGTAAACCTCGGAATCCGGTATAAACTTCAAAAACAGTGTCAGATAGCCGTTTTCCCAGTAAGGGAGCCACAGGTTCTTCTCGTAATAAGAGTTCAGCGAGGGGTTTATCTGCCAGTTTCAGGAGAAGATGATTACCATCTTCTGATTTCTCAATCACTGCGAGTCCATAACGTTTTCCTAAAGTGCGAATTTCCTGGCTGATGGCTTCAGGGATATCATATTTAGAATGTGCCTCTAATGCCTCAATCATCTCATTAATCGGCAATCCTGTTGCCCTTGCATTCCAAATACTGAGAGGAGTCAAGCGGTAGGTGTGGATATGTTCAGGACTTTTGACTAATTCAGCGAAGGGTGCGATCGCTTCTCTAGCTTCTTCTGCTCTAGGGGAATGTACTTCTAATAGTATGGTGCGATCGCTTTGAATAATCAGCGCATTTTCAGGGTTATAGGACATGGATAGATCAATACAATCAGCAAAAAAATAAAATGGAAGATTAATGGGTTCTAGCTTGAAAAAGGAAGGTGAAACAATGTGAATTCGTTTTAGCTTCTCATATTTTGGCATGCAATCCCATATCAAAATGGTAAAACAAGAGTAAGGCGATCGCCTACTGTAACTGTTAATCAGATTAGAGCGATCGCTTTTGCCTTTTGCTTTACCCCAATTTAAATATAATGATTCAATTTTTGCTCACTATCCTCTCATATTCTGCATGTGAACCGATCCAAAACCACAATATCTTGCCTTCTTTTTCCTTCATTACTCCTAAGGCTCTCCATCCAATTCCTACTCTCACTGACCAAATATTTTGATTAGGTTTGACTTTCTTGAACTGTAAACTTGGATGAAATGGATTATTTTTCCAAAGATTATAGTTCTTTTTCGCAGTTTCTCTTACTCGCTGAGGTAGTTTCAGAAATAACTTCCGAAAATTGCTGATTCTGGATGAGTTCATTACTCTTCGCCAAAGCCTTTCTCTTCAGTTTTTCCCTCTTCATCTTCTCTTAATGCTACTTGAGCCATTTCTTGGAGGACATCGATATTAACGTCTGGATTGGATAGAGTTTCTTGCCATTTCAGTTCATTTTGAATATCTTCCAGCAGTTGTTGAGCAATTTCATCCTGAAGTTCACTGGGAAGTTTTTGGGCTTCCTTTAATACTTGTGCGAGCAAAGTGGTCATAATTTTTCTCTCTTTTTGTTCTAGATAAAAATTTCTACTCCCATATACTCATACTAACTCTTCTGGACAATAACAAGTGACAACATTGTGAGCTCCTTCGAACGAGAGGAAAACAATGTCTCCTTCTTGATCTGCTCCGTACTCCGAAGTTGCCATCTTTGCATTGGGAAAAAGTGACAATCCTTAACTGAACATTGAAAAATTATAAATGGGCACCTCGATTAGCCTCTTTCTGCTCTTCAGTTAAGGGACGATTGCGGTAGGCTCGCTCGTGGATGCGAGAGAGAAACTTTAATAAGTACCTGTGCAAAATTAATTGCTTACCTTTGGCTGCATGGGAGCAGGGAGAAAGATATATAACTGAAGGGTAAATATATAATTTATTTTGTCTACCTACTTAATAAGTAATAAGTGTTGATTATCTCATTATTCAACTTTTAAACCATAACTTTTAAATATATCCGTAACTTCTTTTATTAATTCAGAAGAAGGAGGCTGGGTTTCTTTAAGTTGATAATCTAAACCTAATTTTTCCCATTTATATTCTCCCATTTTGTGCAAAGGCAGAAGTTCTACTTTTTCGACATTATCAAGATTAGACACAAAATTAGCCAATCCTTGTACATTATGAATTGGGTCAGTCAAATTAGGAACTAAGACAAATCTAATCCAAGTAGATTTATTAATTTTGTTGAGATATTTAGCAAAATTAAGAGTTGGTTTCAGGGAAACACTGGTAACTTTTTTATAAATTTGAGGGTCAAAAGATTTAATATCAAGTAATACTAAATCTACATATTTTAAGACAGGTCTAGCTACATTCAAGTTGACATAGCCAGAGGTGTCTAAAGCAGTGTGAATACCTGAATCTTGACAACGCTTAAAAATTTCTTGCACAAATTCAGGCTGCATCAAAGGTTCGCCTCCGGTAATAGTGACACCTCCCCCAGAAAAACGAAAATAAGAGCGATATTTTTTAATTTCACTGATTAATTCATCTACATAGACTTCTTTGCCGTCTTCGATGTGGCGGCAGTCAGGGTTATGGCAATATAGACATCTAAGCGGACAACCTTGAGTAAAAATCACAAAACGAACGCCTGGACCATCTACTGTACCACAACTTTCCACTGAATGAATTATTCCCGTAGTTTTTGTCATTGGCTATTAAAACAAGATTATTTGTTTATATGTTTTTCAACTCGGCACAGTATCAATTTAAGCTCGGCAATAAAGGTGGGCAGTGCCCACCACTGGTGTCAACTTAAGGTGAAACCATTGCTCCGCTCAGGTTTTTAATTCTGAATTCTGTTCACGGAGCGGAGCGGAGTGTACGAGCGAAGCGAACTTTCTGCATTCTGCATTCAACCACACCAATGAGTGCCCACCCAACGGTTATATAATCTACATGTGTTGATGGAATGTACGGTTAATAACGTCTAATTGTTGTTCCCGAGTAAGTTTGATGAAGTTAACCGCATAACCAGAGACTCGAATGGTTAATTGCGAATATTCTTCCGGACGCTCCATGGCATCTAGCAAGGTTTTCCGGTTGAGGACATTAACATTGATATGATGACCGGTTTCATAGAAGTAAGCATCTAACATTCCCACAAGGTTATTAACTTTCGCTTCATCGGTTTTACCTAAAGCTTGGGGCACGATTGAGAAAGTGTAGGAAATACCGTCTTGAGCGTGTTCATAAGGTAGTTTGGCAATAGAGGACATACAAGCGATCGCACCTTTAGTGTCTCGCCCGTGCATGGGATTAGCTCCGGGAGCAAAAGGTTGGCCAGCTTTGCGCCCGTCAGGAGTACTACCGGTTTTCTTGCCATAGACCACATTAGAGGTAATGGTTAAGATGGATTGGGTAGGTGTAGCACCGCGATAGGTTTTATTCTTGCGGATTTTGTTCATAAAGCTTTGGAGGACACCAGAGGTAATCTCATCTACCCGCTCGTCGTTGTTACCAAATTTAGGATAGTCTCCTTCAATTTCGTAATCTATAGCTAAACCTGCTTGATTGCGAATAACTTTGACTTTTCCATATTTAATCGCAGAAAGAGCATCTCCTACTACTGATAAACCAGCTATACCACAAGCCATCGTCCGGTAGACATCCCGGTCATGTAAGGCCATTTCTATGCGTTCATAGCAGTATTTATCGTGCATATAGTGGATGACATTGAGGGTATTGACGTAAAGTTTAGCCAACCAGTCCATCAAGAGGTCGAATTTAGTTGTTACTTCTTCGTAGTTGAGATAGTCACCAGTAATCGGTGCAAACGGTGGAGCAATTTGTTCTTCTGTTTTTTCGTCTCTACCACCGTTGATAGTATAGAGTAGAGCTTTGGCAAGGTTCACCCGTGCGCCAAAGAACTGCATTTGTTTGCCAATTCGCATCGCCGAGACACAGCAGGCGATCGCGTAGTCATCTCCATATTCAGGACGCATCAAGTCGTCATTTTCGTATTGAATAGAACTAGTATCAATGGAAACTTTAGCGCAGTAGCGTTTAAACGCTGCTGGTAATTTTTCTGACCACAATACGGTTAAATTGGGCTCGGGAGCTGGTCCTAGGTTATAAAGAGTATGTAAGAAGCGGAAACTATTTTTGGTAACTAAAGGACGACCATCAACACTCATGCCGCCGATCGCTTCAGTAATCCAAACTGGATCTGCAGCAAAGAGTTGATTATATTCAGGGGCACGCAAAAAGCGCACCATGCGCAGTTTCATGACAAAGTGGTCTATTAATTCTTGGGCTTCTGTTTCAGTTAAAACTCCCCTCTCAAGATCCCTTTCAATATAGATATCCAAAAAATTAGAAGTCCGCCCTAAAGACATGGCTGCCCCATTTTGTTCCTTAACTGCGGCTAGATAACCGAAGTAAGTCCATTGCACTGCTTGTTGGGCGTTAGCTGCGGGGTTACTCAAATCGAAACCATAACTAGCCCCCATTGCTTTCAATTCACCTAGAGCTTTGATCTGTTCGGAAATTTCTTCCCGCAGGCGAATTACTTCTTCGTCCATGTAGTCATATTCGAGGGACTGTAATTGTGCTTGTTTATCTTCAATCAGGCGATCGATACCATATAAAGCTACCCGGCGATAGTCGCCAATAATCCGACCACGACCATAAGCATCTGGTAACCCAGTTATAATGCCTGAGCTACGAGCTTTGCGCATTTCACTGGTGTAAGCATCAAAGACACCATCATTGTGAGTTTTGCGATACTTGGTAAATATTTCCTCAGTTTGTGGATCTAATTCATAACCATAAGCTTCTAAAGATTTTTTTACTACCCGAATACCACCGAAGGCCATAATTGCCCTCTTCAAGGGTTTATCAGTTTGTAAGCCGACAATTTGCTCTAAATCTTTGTTTAAATATCCTGCACCATAACCACTTATGCTGGAGGACATTTTTGTTTCTGCATCTAAAACACCTTTTTGCCTTTCTTCCTCCATCAACAGTTTTACTTGTGTCCACAAGATTTTAGTCCATTCTGTCGCTTCAGCTAAGAAAGATTCATCACCACTGTAAGGGGTGTAGTTTTTTTGCATAAAATCTCTGGTATTAATTTCCTTTGCCCATTTACCAGTGTTAAATCCTTCCCATGGTTTTTCCTTTACCTGAAAATTTGATTGCTCTGCGGAGATTACTTTGTTTCTTTCTAAACTTACAACCATAATCTATATCTAGTGGTGTTAGTATTGATCACTAGCCTCCTTTACTTTATTATTATGGACTAGTTATATAATTATTTACACCGTATTATTGATGAACTTATGACAAATTTCATAAATTATTTGCTTTCGTATAGATTATTATGCTTAAGTAGAAATATTGAGACAATTTTTCCTTAGTCATGAAAGACATGAACTGGAAAATAGTTTTAGTTTGCTTTTGCTTCTCGGTTTCTGCCTTTTACCTATCCCTGCCCAAGTATATCATTCTTTTTTTAATTGTATGATGGCGCGGCCGAAAGCATCGCGACAGCAATACTACTAACTAATAAATAATTAGTTTTCTTGATTTATGTTAAGTTATTTATATTTTTATTTAAAAAAATAAATTTAGGTAAACAAAGAATAATTTTTATCGATTTTATTGCATATGCCTTGACAGTAAATAATCTTGTATTGTAGAAAGACAAGATTATTTTAAGTCACAACTCTGATATTATGAAAAAAATGTAATAAATAGTGAATAATTGAAAAAGAAGTTACAATATAAAAGTAGGATACTAAGGAGAAAGGAAGTTTGATTAAGGACAAAAGAACAGTTTAGATAAATAGGTAAATAGCTCTTAAGGTTTAAACAACATCAACCAGATAAAAAACATTAATGTTGTTTAAATATGTAATTAAGATAACTATTTTGTCAAAAAATTAACACAAATAAACTTACAATTCTTGATTAAAGAGTTAGTAGGAAAAACAGCAAGTATCTCTAGTAAAAAACATTCAAGATAGCTTATGAGTACCAAAAATTACGCAACATTAGACGGTAACGAAGCAGTTGCCAGAGTGGCCTATAAACTAAACGAAGTAATAGCTATTTATCCTATTACTCCTGCTTCTCCTATGGGTGAATGGGCTGATGCGTGGGCATCAGAAGGTCGTGCCAATCTTTGGGGTACAGTACCCTCTGTAGTAGAAATGCAAAGTGAAGGTGGCGCAGCAGGAGCTGTTCACGGTTCTTTACAAACAGGGGCATTGACTACTACGTTTACTGCTTCTCAAGGTTTACTGTTAATGCTCCCCAACTTTTATAAAATAGCTGGCGAGTTGACTCCAACAGTACTGCATATTGCAGCGCGTTCGTTGGCAGCACAAGCTCTATCTATTTTTGGGGATCACAGTGATGTAATGGCCGCAAGGGGAACGGGTTTTGCCCTGCTGGGTTCGGCATCAGTACAAGAAGCCCACGAGCTAGCAGCGATCGCCACCTCAGCAAGCTTGAAGGCTAAAGTACCTTTCCTACACTTCTTCGATGGGTTCCGTACTTCCCACCAAATTGATAAGGTAGAGTTACTGAGTGATGAGGACTTGCGCTCGCTGATCGACGATCGCTGTATCTTGGAACATCGCCAAAGAGCTTTAACTCCAGATCGTCCAGTTCTTAGAGGTACAGCCCAAAACCCCGACGTCTATTTCCAAGCCAGAGAAAGCGTCAACCCCTACTATGAAAAATGTCCTGAGCTGGTGCAGCAAGTAATGGATCAATTTGCCCAACTTACCGGCAGGCAATACCATCTCTTTGAATATCATGGCGATCCTCAGGCAGAAAGAGTGGTAATCTTAATGGGTTCAGGTTGCGACGCCGTCCATGAAACCGTGGACTATCTCCATAGACAAGGAGAAAAAGTCGGGGTAATTAAAGTTCGTTTATATCGTCCTTTTGACAGCAAACGCCTCCTAGAATCTCTACCAGCCACAATTAAGGCGATCGCAGTTTTAGATCGTACTAAAGAACCCGGAGCTGCGGGTGAACCCTTGTATGTAGATGTTGTCACCGCCATTCAAGAAACCATCTTGGGAAGCGATCCACAATTAAAAGCTAAATTACAAAACTTGAAAGCTCTTGTGGGCGGGCGTTATGGCTTATCCTCTAAAGACTTTACTCCAGCCATGATTAAGGGTATATTTGACAACCTCAGTGCTACCTCACCCAAAAATCACTTTACCATTGGCATTAACGACGATCTCACCCATACCAGCTTGAGCTACGACCCTGAATTTTCCACTCAATCAGATAATGTCGTGCGTGCGGTGTTCTATGGTTTAGGCTCTGATGGTACCGTAGGAGCCAATAAAAACTCCATCAAAATTATTGGGGAAGATACCGACAATTATGCTCAAGGTTACTTTGTCTATGACTCCAAAAAATCCGGTTCTGTCACTGTATCTCACCTGCGCTTTGGGCCGGAACGCATCCGGTCTTGTTATTTAGTTAATAAAGCCAGTTTTGTCGGCTGTCATCAGTGGGAATTTTTAGAAAAATATCCCGTTTTAGCATCTGCTGTGGAAGGAAGTACTTTCTTACTCAACAGCCCCTATCCGATAGAGCAATTATGGGATCAACTACCCCAAGCAGTACAAGAAACTATCATCGCTAAAAAACTCAAGTTTTACGCGATCAACGCCTATAAAGTAGCCCGAGAAGCAGGCATGGGCGGACGGATTAATACTGTCATGCAGGTATGTTTCTTTGCCCTCTCTGGAGTCTTATCTCAAGAAGAAGCGATCGCTCAAATTAAAAAATACATCCGCAAGACTTACGGCAAGAAAGGAGAAGAAATTGTGCAGATGAATATTAAGGCAGTTGACTCTGCTTTAGATCATCTTCATGAGGTTCAGGTACCAAATTCAGTCACCAGTAATATATCCATGCGCCCCGCTGTACCGGATGCCGCGCCTGAGTTTGTGCGGGAAGTATTGGGTAAAATACTTGTTGGTCAGGGAGATGAAATACCCGTTTCTGCCTTGCCCTGTGATGGAACTTATCCTACCGGTACATCTCAATGGGAAAAACGCAATGTGGCCCAAGAAATACCTGTTTGGGACCCCGATGTGTGCGTACAATGTGGTAAATGTGTGATGGTCTGTCCTCACGCCGTCATCCGTTCTAAAGTTTATAGTGAGGGAGAACTGCAAAATGCCCCTGAAACTTTTAAGAGTTCGGCGGCAAGGGATCGCGATTGGAAGGGCTTGAAATTTACCATTCAAGTTGCCCCAGAAGACTGTACTGGTTGTGCTCTGTGTGTGGATGTGTGTCCGGCCAAAAATAAATCTCAACCTCGCCTCAAAGCGATTAACATGGCACCCCAGCTACCCATTCGGGAACAAGAACGGAAAAATTGGGACTACTTCTTGAATTTACCTCTACCTGGGCGCACCTCACTCAATCTTAAGAAAATCAGTCACCAACAGATGCAAGAACCTTTATTCGAGTTCTCTGGTGCTTGTGCTGGTTGTGGGGAAACTCCTTACCTGAAATTAGCTACCCAGTTATTCGGCGATCGCATGGTAGTAGCCAACGCCACTGGTTGTTCTTCCATTTACGGCGGTAACCTACCTACTACTCCTTGGACGCATAATGCCGAAGGACGTGGCCCCGCTTGGTCTAATTCTCTGTTTGAAGATAACGCCGAATTTGGACTAGGTTTTCGGGTATCCATTGATAAACAGACGGAATTTGCTACTGAGTTGCTTCAAGATTTAGCTAGTGAAGTAGGAGAAATTTTAACTACTGATATCCTTAACAGCCAACAACAAGATGAGGCAGACATTTACGAACAACGTCAACGAGTAATCCAGCTCAAAAGACGTTTAGAGGAGTTAGCTTCATCTAACCTGAATGAGAATGCTCAAGCTCAAGTTAAGATGTTGCTCTCATTAGCTGACTATTTAGTCAAGAAGAGTGTCTGGATTATTGGTGGTGACGGCTGGGCTTACGATATCGGCTATGGTGGTTTAGATCACGTTCTGGCCAGTGGGCGCAATGTCAATGTCTTGGTCATGGATACCGAAGTATATTCCAATACTGGTGGACAAGCATCCAAAGCCACTCCTCGGGCGGCGGTAGCCAAATTTGCTGCTGGCGGTAAACCCGCACCCAAGAAAGACTTGGGTTTAATGGCCATGACTTACGGTAACGTCTATGTTGCTAGTGTAGCGATGGGTGCAAAAGATGAACATACCGTTAAAGCATTCTTGGAGGCAGAAGCTTATGATGGTCCATCCTTAATTATCGCCTACTCCCACTGCATCGCTCACGGGATCAATATGTCAACTGCTATGAAGCAACAAAAAACTGCGGTTGAGTCTGGACGCTGGTTACTCTATCGCTATAACCCCGATTTGAAAGAAGCAGGCGAAAACCCCTTACATCTCGATATGCGGAGTCCGCGCCTACCTCTAGAACGATCGATGTATAGCGAAAACCGCTTCAAGATGTTGACTCGTAGCAAACCAGAGGATGCAAAACGCCTTCTCAAACAGGCACAAGAAGACGTTAATACCCGTTGGCAAATGTACCAATACCTAGCCGCGCGAGATCTCCAAGTTACCCCTCATGTTAACGGTCAAGGTGGCAATGGTCACGGGCAAGAGCCAAGCCAAGCCGGAGGAAAACAACCAGAAGTAAAAGCTTAAACAAGTTTGTAGGGGCGCATTATGACAAAAGTCAAAAGTCAAAATCAGCGCCCCTATGGGTATTTCAAGGCAGGATTCCTTGAAAACAGTCAATTATGAAGATTATCGAGTTGGAAAAAGAGCAATTTACATTAGATGAGGTCATAACATTAGCAAAAAACGAAGCTCTCGTTTTGCGTAAACCTGATGGTCAAATGTTTGCCCTCGCCCCAATCAATGATTTTGAAGTAGAAGTAGAATTGCTCAAAAACAATACAGAGTTTATGGCGTTTTTAAAACAGCTCTCTCAAGAGAAAGCAACCATTTCCCTGAAATCATTACGGGAAAAGCTGAAATTATAGCAATTTCCAGAGTTATGAGGTACACCCAATCAACAATCAACAATCAACAATTAACAATCAACAATCAACAATCAACAATCAACAAACAAAGGAGTAATTAAATATATGGACTTAACTACAACTTATATGGGCTTAAACCTCAAATCACCCCTAATTGTAGGTGCAGCACACCCCTTAACCGAAGAGTTGGACAATATCAAGCGTATCGAAGATGCTGGTGGTTCAGCAGTAGTATTACACTCATTTTTTGAAGAACAATTGCAAAAAGAAAGATTAGAATTACACCACCACTTAACTCATGGTACCGAAAGCTTTGCGGAGGCCTTAACCTATTTTCCCGAACCGGAAATATTCCACGTTGGGGCGGAAGAATACCTCAACCACATCCGCAAAGCCAAGGAAACTACCAACATTCCCATTATTGCCTCCCTCAATGGCTACGACTCAGGGGGTTGGGTTCACTACTCCCAACAGTTACAAGCAGCAGGAGCAGATGCGATCGAACTTAACGTTTATAATGTACCCACCGACATGAATATGAGTGGGGCAGAAGTAGAACAAAACTACATTGATATTCTTAAAGCTGTCAAAGCTGATGTTAGCATCCCTGTCGCCATTAAAGTTAGTCCCTTCTTCAGTAACATGGCTAACATGGCAAAACGTCTAGCAGATGAAGGCGCTGATGCGCTGGTATTATTTAACCGTTTTTATCAACCAGATATTGATTTAGATGAGTTAGAAGTAATACCTCATGTGCTGCTAAGTACCCCCCAAGCCATGCGCCTTCCCCTGCGCTGGATTGCTATTCTCTATGGGCGCATTAACGCTGATTTTGCTGCTACCAGTGGTATTCATCACGGCAAAGACGTAGTCAAAATGCTGATGGTGGGTGCTAATGTAACGATGATGGTAAGTACCCTCTTACGTCATGGCATTGAATACATTGCCGAAGTCGAAAAAGAGTTAAAGCATTGGATGGAAGAAAACGAGTATGAGTCAGTCAAACAAATGCAGGGTAGCATGAGTCAGTTACATTGTCCTGATGAAAGCGCCTTTGAGCGGGCACAATATATGCGGGCGATTCAAACTTATCATCCTATCTGGCAAGGTGAAACTTCTCTAAGGTCATCTTTATAGAGTATATAAGAGTCTCCCCCTGCTCACCGTCTTGGGCTTAGTTGTGCAGAAAAGTCAGTTGAGCGTCAACCCGAGAAAACAGTAACCCGAGAAAACTCAATGTGACAAGCCAAGGCTTCCCGTTTACGACGAGAGGCAGATGCCTACAGCGGTACTAGGAACTGTGGGAATTACGTTCATTTTTGAGTATTCCTACTAAGATTCTTACTATCGCTCTTCTGGAACTCTGGCAAAAGTTTGACAGGGTCTAAACTCTAGAACACCGATTCAGTATTTAAAATTTCTTAACATTTTGGGAATAAGTAAGTGCTAAAACCCTTATTTTTCTATAAAATACTTCGTCTTGTAATATGGAAAAAGTAT
>JAAUYA010301515.1_pt1 | contig 13981 bp, 11 predicted proteins | sample 7278161 | NCBI WGS metagenome assembly JAAUYA01 (sample SAMN14350120, study PRJNA611818) | marine sediment metagenome | isolation source: surface marine sediment (3m) | place: French Polynesia: Moorea | collected 2018-08
ATTCAGTTTTTTTGTTAATAATAGTATCTGAAATATTTACTCTCCCTGCTCCGGAGCTCCCTGCTCCCTGCTCAAAACAGGGTGAATTTATAGGAAAGAATCAACACCCTAGTTGCTAGCTATAAAGTTATTATTATTTCAGAATAATTTCGACCGAAAAATCACTTATCTTTACGAGAGCCTAATGATTTCTTTGCGTATAAACATTTATTTTTTCCTGATAAATATTGATGTTGAAACCTTCAATCAACTTTAGAGTTGTAACTTTACAAAACTTAAAATAGTGATTCATTTGTAAAGGTCATAGCCATTCTTTAAGTGCGGAGACTCTTATTTTTAAGAGGGTTGTGACTATTTCGCTCTCACCTGATTTATGACAAATGACCCACTAGTAGATCGTCAACTTTGTTTTGAGGAATAAAAAAGGTAAAATAGCAGCCTATAATAATGAACCACCTCATAAAAGCGTTAGTTATTGCTCATGAGTAATTTTGTCTAAAATAAGCATTGCATCACCAAAAGAATAGAAACGATATCGCTGTTTAATTGCTTCTTGATAAAGACTTAATAATCTTTCTCTGCCGATTAAAGCACTAACCAGCATCAACAAACTAGAGCGAGGTAAGTGAAAATTAGTAATTAAACCATCTACTACTCGAAAACGATATCCTGGATAGATAAATAGATTTGTCTTACCCCGAAAAGGAACTAAAATTCCTCGATCGCTTTGAGCAAAACTACCTTCTAAGGCTCTGACTACGGTTGTCCCCACGGCAATAATCCTCCCGCCAGCTAATTTAGTTTTTTCAATCAAATCAACCGTAGCTTGACTAACTTCGACCCATTCTTGATGCATGGCATGAGTTGAAACATCTTCTACTTCTACCGGACGAAAGGTACCGATGCCCACATGAAGCGTCACATAAGCTATATTGATTCCTTGTTGGGATAATTTTTGGAGTAATTCTTTGGTAAAGTGTAATCCTGCCGTAGGGGCGGCAATGGCTCCAGATTGTTGAGCATATACAGTTTGATATTGATTCGGTTGAGCCGTAGATTCAGTAACATATGGAGGAAAAGGAATTTCGCCTAATTGGTCTAGTAAATCCCACCAAGAGATATTTTCTGGCAGCTGAAATTGCAAAATTCTGCCTCCTGTATGGTCATCTTTATCTATGACTGTTGCTTTGAGTAGAGGTTGTTCAGGATTCTGTTTGGAGGCAAACCAAATTTCACTCCCGACTCGAAACCGCTTTCCGGGTTTAACTAACGCTAACCAGCAGTTATCTTGTTTCTCCTCCAACAACAAAATTTCTACTAAAGCTCCTGTGGATTTTTGGCCATATAGTCTTGCAGGAATAACACGGGTATCGTTAAGAACCAGCAAATCTCCTGATAATAACCAATCTGGTAAATGAGCAAAAATAGTATGGTGATGAGTTAAAGGAGAATCTACTACTAATAAACGAGAACTATCTCTTGGTGTTACCGGGGTTTGAGCAATTAATTCCGGCGGTAGCTGATAGTCATAACTGGATAATTTTTGATCTTTGTTCATGGTTGATGGTTGATGGTTGATGGTTGATGGTTGATGGTTTTCCACTATCAACCCTCAACCATTATGGGTGAATTCCCCCATACTTCGACGACGACAGGAGGGGAAGATTACCCTAGTAATTCAGCTCTTTTTTGCGAAATAATTAAAGGAGGAAAGCTGTACGGACTTTTTGGGAAAGGACAAGAAAAAGATGGAATACCTTTACTTTTTAGCTAACGCTACTCTTACTTTACGAATTATTGAGCATCTTGACCAAATAGGTTACCTCTCGGGTGCATCCATAACTGTCATCCATCAAATTAATGGATGGGTAATCAGAATTAAGCTACCACATCATCTTAACTTACAAGAGCATGGTGACTTCAAGGCTTTTTTGGATGAATTAGGGATTGTTTATGAGCCCGGAGTAAGAATGGAAATGGTATTTTGGAGCTTAGATAGAGGTGATTCTGCTATAGAAGTAATGCGAAACTATCAAGTGGCGATCGTTTCTCATGGAAGTCCTGATGCTAGTGATATAGAGGCTTTTCGAGAACAATTTACTAGAGGTTTGGGTTATCGTCCAGAAACTCTGGCTTAAGATTCATCGCTCACTTATCAGTAGACAATTATTAGCGATTAATTTTGCTTGCTTTTAGGTAAATTGATAGTAGATTGGTTAAATTGTTGCAATTGATTGTCTAATTCTCTTATTTTTTCCTTTAAAGCTTTCGCTTGCTTCTCTAGTTGCTCAATCCGCTGCTCTGCTTTGGCAATGTTTTCTTGATTAAGTTGTTTGGTTTCTGCTTCGGTGTTAATAAATTGTTTGAGGAGATTGGCTTGTTCTTTTCTTAGATGCTCGATTTCTGTCCTTATTTCTGATTTGATATCTTCAAGTTTTGCATCTCGATGGGATAGGAAATTAAAAGAAATATCATTCAGCCAAAAAAAGCCTACTAATGAGCCAATAAATACGCTTATAAGTGCCCTGCCAAAAACTTGTCTACGTTGATGTTTTTGGATAGCCACATCTAATTTGGCCAACAAAGTTAAAGATTCTTGAGCGTCGGGTTTAATTTCTAAGCATTGTTTAATTCTTCTCCTCATTTCTGCTTCATCATCTCGATGGTGTTGAGCGTACCAGCGCCCCAAATGAGCGTTAGCTAATAAATTCAAGATCTCTAAATTAGAAGGATTAAGTGCGATTGCTTCTTGTAACTCGGCGATCGCATCATCCCAATGTTTTAACTTAAAGTATCCCTGCGCTCTGGTAAAGTGAGCTTGAGATTGTTTTTGAGCTGTTTTAATTTCTTCAGAACTTATGCCTAAATGGGTAACAATTTTTTCTAACTCTTCATTGGTAGGAATTTTTTCTCCTGATTGAGTTAATTGTGTTACTCTTTGAATATAATTTTCTATAGTATGGTTGGAAATAGATTTTGATTTTTTAGGAGCTTGTGTCATTTCCGAGAAGCACATAAATTATCTTAAGGGTTTTCGGCTAGAGAAATAACTTGAGCTTCGTTAGTTTCTCTTGCTACTCTAATTAATAAACCGGCTAGCAGGAGACTGCCAATTACTGAACTACCACCATAACTAAACAGGGGAAAAGGAAGACCAGTGGTAGGCAAACCACCAGTAGCAACTCCAATATTTAAAAGTGATTGTCCTGCTAAAATTACCATAACACCGATCGCAATTAAACGTTTCACGGCATGGGTGGATTTGAAAGCCACGATTAATGCTAAGGTAGCATAGGCAAAAATCATTCCTAAGAGTGCCACAGAACCGGCAAAGCCAAATTCTTCAGCAAATACAGCAAAGATAAAATCAGTATATTGAATCGGCAAATAAAAGAGTTTCTGTTGCGATAACCCAAAACCTGTACCCCAAGTACCCCCAGAGCCGATGGCTAATAAACTTTGAATTAATTGATAGCCGCTCCCTTTGGGATCAGCCCAAGGATTTAAAAAAGAGGTAATGCGGCTCATTTGATATGCGTGAGTACTGATACTGATATAAGCCGTTAACACGCCAGCTATTGCTACCCCACCTAAATATCGTAGGGGTAATCCAGCCGCTAAAGCAATTAACCATAAACTCATGCCACACAAAGCAGTAGTACTCAGATTAGGTTGTAGCAAAATTGCGCCTAGGGTGATCGCAAATATCCCTAACCAAGTTAGACGTACTGGCACAGGTTTTCGTTCCCAACTGCCAAAAATCTTGGCTCCTTGCAGTACTAGCAAGGGTTTCAGCAATTCTGATGGTTGGATTTGTACTGGTCCGATCGCCAACCATCGAGTGGCACCATTAGTAGTTTCACCGAAACCCATCACCGTAGCTAAAATTAACCCTAGGATAAATAAATAAATCCAAGACGAAATCGAGAGGATATTCTTGAGAGGCGATCGCACAATAACCTTTAAGCCCAACATTCCTACCCAAATCCAAATTAGTTGACGTTTAAAATAGTATAAACCATCGCTCATTTCTAAATTAGCCACTGGATAGGAGGCGGAAAATAAAGCAATTAGACCAATAAATAGCCATAAGAAAGTCAGCCAGCGTAGTAATCTAGCTTCTAGTGACCAACTTTGTACATCCGGATCGTAAAAAGGAATCAAGTACTGTAGCATATCCACTGCTTTGCGTAAGTCAAACGCATTTTTTGAGTAAAATTACTTGGTGAGTTCTTCAGTACATTTCAATGGAGTTGATGCTTTTAGCCTTGAAAGTAAAATTAATTTCAAGACAGGTTTTAGAATAAGTTTAATATCTCAGTCTATCACAAATGTACACAAAATAGTATTAATTTGGCTTAGGAATGGCAACACTATCACAGGGTTAAGGAAGCGTTCATGCCGAACCAATTTCCGCTGGAAAGACTAAGGCATTAATAGTTTGGTCTCTAGACTCCAAAAATTGCCTGACAGAATATATTTAGATAATCTCAGCTTGAGGGAATAATCCCCTAAGTCTAGTTATATAATAGGGTACCTCAGCAGGAATAGCAATTTTAAGAGACTTAAGGTGATTTCTTGGAATAAATATACCAGAAAGCCCCCCTGCCCCCAAGCTTGGGGGGTTCTGAACTCAAAGTCCCCCGCCCCCCTAGCCCCCCAATTCTGGCAGGGCTGTTTCATTCTTAAGAAAGACAGATGGGGAGAGTGGGAGCTGGGGATATAGGGGGCTTGGATACCTGGTATTTTCTTTGCCAGAAAACGCCTAAGTTGTTGCCAATCTTGCCAATTAGTAATTTGAATTGCAGAATGTAGTTTATATAAGTATTTGTCAGCTAGTTGAACTCAACGCTCTGGATTACTTGTTCTCCTTGGGGTGAAGTTACAAAACCGATAAAAGCTTGAACAGCTGTTGTTGCAGGTTGTTGATAAATGTAATACAAAGTACGCTGAAAGGGATAACTTTTTGCTTCTGGAGTTAAACCATCAATGGCAACAGTACGAACAGTTCTTTGGTTGGCGACTTGAGAGTAGGTTGCATAGCTAATGCCATCTGTCCCCAATTTCCTTAATAAAGGTGTGGTCGCATCCCTCTCCATGGTTGTAAAATTAGCTGTACTACCGAAATCCTTACCGTCAAGTACTAATGTTTGGAAGATCTTGCGAGTCCCACTCACATAAGGACGATTGATAACTCGAATAGTGACGTTTTCTCCCCCTAATTTTGACCAATTGGTGATTCTACCTGTAAAAATATCTACTACTCCATCTCTGGTTAAACCACGACGGAAGGGATTATTAAATCCTACGATAATGGCGATCGCATCTTGGGCTACCGGTACGGCGACTAAACCCTGTCCAAGTTCACCAGAGCTAAGAGGACGAGAACTAGCTGCTAGATCTACATTACCAGCTAAAAGCTCTCTAATGCCGTTATCTGAACCTTTAGCATCAGTATTAACGATAGTTCCTGAAAATTGTTGCTCAAAAGCATTTTTCAAAGCTTGATTGATTTGCACCATACTGGTAGAGCCATCAATAGTAATAGTTGTACCACTGGCAACAGTTTCTGGAAAGGGAAATTTAGCACCAGACTCTGTTGGTGATGGGGATAGTGGAGTTGATATGGGATTGGGTTGAGGCGAAGAAGAAGGAGGTGGATTTGGGGATGGTGGAGTTGATACGGGATTGGGTTGAGGTGAAGGAGAAGGTTGATTGTTATTTTGATTTTTAGGTGAGCTCTTAGTTAAATTTAGATTACCATAACGGGTAAACCACCAGTAGCCACCGCCTAAGATAGCAGCAGTAATAAGTAGAGCTGAAATTAAAATTAAAGTTTCATTTTTTTGTGCCATAATGAGCTACCGAATAGGTACAAATCCTGCTTGATTAATTAATTCTTGTCCCTGATTAGTTAACATTAATTCAGCATAAGCTAAACCTGCGGTTTCATCCTGCTGTCCATTTTCTTTAACAATCACAAACAATCTGCGAGTGATGGGATACTCTCCACTTTGAAATTCTTGATTATTCAGTTGATTGCGCTTATTAGGACAACTAGATAAAGGAACAAAAGGTGGTTGATAAGGAGGTACAAATTTATCTGTTTGACGTCCCAGAAGAAGTGTTTTAATCGTACACTGGGGGACAACTTCTGGCGCTGAAGCGTAATAAATACCTCCAAGATTAGCTGCTACTTTTCTTAAGCCTTGAGTAGTACCATAAACATACTCGATATTATCGCCAAATTCTTCCCCTGACATCACATTTTTGACAAAAAATTCTACGGTACCTCCAGCTTCTTTACTACGAGAATAAGGGGTAATCGGCATATTCTCTGCTCCTAATTCCCTCCAGTTTCTAATTTTACCCGTGTAGATATCTTTTAATTGGGAGATAGTGATGCCGGGTAGGTTAAGCTTTGGGTTAACTGCGATCGCAATTCCATCGATAGCTACGGGTATTTCTTTGAGAGTAAAACCCCTGATTTCTGCTTCTTGATACTCTTTAGTTTTCACAGAGCGAGAAGATTGAGAGAAGGCTAATTGATTATCTAGTAACATTTTAATTCCTAAACCAGATCCGGGAGTACCACTGATAGGATCGCTATAGCGCAATCTAAATTTAGGATACACTGTTTGAATCGCAGCATCTACTTGTTTACGAATAGGTGCCCAAGTGGTACTGCCACCGTAGTTAAATAATCCTGAAGGTACGTTTTGGACTTCAGCAAATGTTTCTGGAGAAGTAAGCTCAGCATTAGTTGGGGTTGACTTAGATTGATTTGTGTTAGTTTGAGTCTGATCTGAGTCTTGAGATTGAGTAGACTCATTGCCCTGAAAACGACTAAACACCCAAAATCCTAACCCTATAATGATAATCGTAATTAGTAGTGTCAGGATCAAGGTTGTGGTTTCATTTTTTTGGGTCATAAGCGTCATAAGCTGTGTTACGATTAATACTCTCTATGTTAGAATAAGTGTAGATGAGCTCGTAGAATAAAGTAGTTCATTCCGGCTTCATAAGCTACTCGGACGCAGTTGGAGTCCATCTGATGGTTGTTGCCTAAACCCAAAATATTCAATGGTTTTCCTGCCAAATTCCCTAGTTAAAGATTCTTCTACTCTTGAGAATTCTGTTCTCAGTTAAGGCTCACCTTGGCAACGCTAGGATTGAGGGTAGGAAGTAGTAGCTTTTCCAACGTGGTAGATAGTTGGGCGAGAAAGGAGGGATTAGTATATGACAGGAATTACGTGGATTCATCTTTCAGATTGGCATGAAGGAGTAGAAGATTACAAACCTGATCTCATCAACTGTGACAGAGATACTGTCCTTGAGGCTTTAGTTAGAGATATTCAGGAGCGAACACAAATCAGTTCTGACTTAGCTGAGATTGATTTTATTGTCTTTAGCGGTATCTGGCTTTTTCAGGAAAAGAAGAGCAATATAAGGCGGCAAAGACTCAATTCCTGGACAAAATTCTTGATGCAACTGGGTGTCGGCGCAATTGCTTATTTATCGTACCTGGAAACCACGATCTTGATCGAGATAGGTTAGGAAAACTCCCAAAAGCTCTTCAAGAATCGCTTCCTTGTGAAAAGCCTGAGGATATAAAGGCTTGGATTACAGAATGGTTAGAAGAGCGAGCAGACAGGGAATTATTGCTCAATCCATTTGCTGGATATCGGGAATTTGTGAATAGCTATACAGGTCAAAAAAATTGTGACTACGGTAGTTTGAAGACACTTAATATCAATGGAATCAAAGTGGCTTTACTCGGTCTTAATTCAGCTTTAATGGCTGGTCGTCACAAAAAAGATAATGATGAATATGATGAATATGATGACGAAAGATTTTTAATTGTCGGATATCCTCAAATTGTCGAACCACTTAAGAGAATATCAAATATCCAGGATTATCGACTCAGAATTGCTGTTATGCACCATCCGTTTGACTGGCTTTGTCAATGGGATAAGGTTAAAATTGAGCAACGTTTAGGAAAAACTTTTCATTTCGTTCTTCGAGGACACGAGCATCGAGCTAATGCAATTTCGGTAGTTAGTCGAAAAAGCGACTGTCGCCTTATTTCTGCTGGATATGGCTTTGATCGTATAAACTATCCCAATGGCTATAACTTTGTTCATCTCGATTTTGAAAGTCAGCAAGTAACGGTTTATTGCCGAAAGTGGTTTGAAAGGGAGGAACAATGGGTTGCAGATAATGAAATTAATGCAGATGATAAGGATATTGATGCAGATGGTAAGTATGGTAAGTATAATTTTCCTTTTCCTCAGAATTTACAAGATAAGATTTCTCCATCAAGACAGTCAACTTCACTTAAGCCTAATGTAACAAAACATTGTAAAGGATTAAGTAAAAAGATTCTAGATAGTGAAGTCGTGCCTTTCTTAGGGGCAGACATCAACTTGTGCAATCGCCCCTTTAAAGAAATATCAGATCCTTGGAAATGGAATATTAATAGCAAATATCCACCTACTAACGTAGAGCTTGCTGCCTATATCGATAGACAACTTGCCGGTCCTAAGAAGAGCAAGCATGAATATCTTGAGGAGGTACGCTGTCCGCTATGCGATCCGCAAACGTTTCCAGGCGATCCCAAAGATCCATGCTACCCATCTGGTTTTCCTCCTGAATGTCCAATTAACACGGGAATCGTGACTCGGTTACACCTCCAGCACGTCTCACAGTTCTGGAGCAAGGAAGGTATATACCAACTAAGGGATCATCTTATCCCTATCTATGAGTATGAGAAATATCAACCTAACTGTGTACACGAGTTCTTAGCTAATCTCCCTAGTATAATCAAAAACTATCTGCCTTATAAAAAATTCCAGAAGGATTCAACTAAAACTTCACTTTTTGAGCCACTTCCAACTAACTATCCACTGATTGTGACGGTCTGCTTTGATAGTACCTTAGAAATTGCCTTTAAACAAAAAAGACAGCCTTATGATTTAGTTTCTTATGTTGGCAATAAGTTTATCCATCAGACATTCGACCCTGAGGACGACAATGACAACAACGACCTAATAAATATAGGGGAAATTACAAAGGATAATAATGATACAGTTGAGTGGTTCAAGTTTCGCCCAGTCATTCTCAGACTCTGTGGTCCAGCAAATGGGAATGAGGATGAAAACGATGAAAAGATTACTATCACTGAAGATCACTTTCTCAAGTATTTTTCTAGTGATATTAATAGGCTATTGCCATTATCTATTTGGCAAAAGTTAACTCAAAGCAATCTCTGGTTTTTAGGATATAGTCTAAGTTATTGGAATCTGCGAGGTCTTGTGCGTCAAATAGGATACCCTCCAGACTCTCCAACTATTGAAACAAACTGGTATTCAGTTCAAGAAAAACCAGACACTTTAGATCAACGTCTATGGTCACAGAGAGAACTCCGTAGCAATAGAAAACAAGTGCAATTCTATGGTGATCAAGATATTCCATCTCTAGAAAAATATATTGAGGAAGTTAACCGCCAAGTTGAAGAGCAAAGTAAAAAAGGATCAGCAAGTGGTCAAATTTGCAGTCAAGACAGATCAACTCAAGAAGTATTCATCTCCTATAACTGGCAAGAAGACAGCAACGAAATGGCAAATAAACTTGTCCAAGCTTTTAAAGCCGAAGGGATTACCATTATTCGGGATAAAACCCACACCACCTTTAAAGATTCAATCAAAAACTTCATGCAACGGATTGGACAGGGAAAATGTGTGGTTGTCGTCATCAGTGATAGATACTTAAAATCCGAATACTGTATGTTTGAATTAGTAGAAATTGCCGAAAATGGCGACTTTTATGGTCGTATTTTTCCCATCGTCTTACCTGATGCTAAGATTTATGATGACTTTGAGCGCATAGACTACTTAAAATATTGGGAACAAAAAAAAGCCAAATTACAAGAAAAATATAAAACCATTGATTTACCGAGAACCGACACTATTTTGAAGACCTTGAATTTATATGATGAAATCAGGGGTAATATTGACAATCTAACTAACCTTTTAAAAGACATGAATACCCTTTCTCCAGATTTACTCCTCGAATCTAAGTTTGAACAAATGATTAAAGCCGTCAAAACAAAATTATCTCAATAACAAGGTGGTTATCTCAATTAGGAGGTGGCATTGTGAACAATATTTATAATTACAAACTTAATCCTCCATATAAAGGTTTAATACCTTATACGGAGAGCGATAGGTTGATATTTTTTGGAAGAGATACAGATCGAGAAACTATTCTGAGAAACTTAATCACATGGCGATTAACTATTCTTTATGGCGCAAGAGGTGTTGGTAAAAGTTCGATATTACGGGCTGGTGTTGCCCATTATTTGCATCAAACAGCTCAAGATAATGTCAATCTAGTTGGGAAACCAGGTTGGGCAGTTATTGTTTTTCCTTACTTTCCGGTGGAAAATAAATTAAACCAAGATTCAAAAGAGAAATTAGATAAAAAGTTTTCGTGGCAAAATCCCCTAACGGGAATTAAGGAACAGCTTAAAGCAGAGATGAAAAGTCTAGGAGTTGAAGAATTGCCTCCAGAAGATATTTCTTTAGTTGAAACTTTAAAAGAATGGGTAAAAATCATTGGAACAGAAGAAGAAGGTGGTCGGTTATTTATCATACTCGATCAGTTTGAGGAGTATTTTGTATCACTCTCAGAATTTGCATCTTGCTCACAAGGAGACAAAAATAAGTTGCTGAGAAATTTTGCTAAAGAGTTTTCAGAAGCTGTCAATGATATTAATTTAAATGTAAATTTTCTCATCTCTATACGAGAAGAATCATTATCGAAAATTGATTACTTTCAGGGACAAATAAAATCCGATTTATTGAAAAAACGGCTACAATTAAAACCCCTTAACCGAAACTCAGCCCGCAAAGCGATTGAACAGCCAATTGCTCAATACAACAGACAGGCAATTATTCTAGAAAGCCTACAAAACTCTCGGCTAACATTCATTGATGGTGATAGCGATACCCACAAAAGTACTCTTTTAAATGGAATTGTTCAATATATTGAGAATAATTTAGACCCAAAAGAGCAACCAAAATTAGCTTTTACCCCATCCCCATTCAATAAATGGGACACAATTGATAGTTCTCCCCTAAAATTTATCAAGCAGAAGATTGAAGCAGAGGAAGAAAACAGCAAGCTCTTTTTACTTTTTGACCAATTTGAAGACTATCTTTTCACTCAACCAAAAAAAGCCAGGGAATTACTTCAAGGATTGCCCAGTCTTCTCAAAGAATTTCCGAACACTAATTTTCTAATTTGTTTTGATAATTCGTGGCTTTCTGAGAGTGAAAAAAATCAATGGCTTTCCGAATTTACATCCTTCAATAATCAAATAGCAGATTATCCCAAGTACCTACACTTATCCAATAATAGAGGAATCTATGACATTGAAGAAGAGATTGTCAACCTTAACAATATCAAAACTGTAAAAAAGAGGTTTAAGTTTAAGATCGAGCCAAAATTAATTGATGAAGTTTTGGAGGGAATCCAAAGGGAATCAGAATGCTTTGAAACCTCTGCTTTCCAACTTGTCATGACTTATCTTTGGCAGGAGGAAACACAGCTTAAACTCCCCCCATATACGCTACAAGCAGAAACTTTTAGAAATTTTGCCAAACTAGAGTCAGACAACCGGAAAAAATTAAAATTAGCAGTAGAAAACATTGTTAGGAAACATGTATACGAACAGATAAAGCAGCAGAAGCTTTCTGAGTTTGAGCTGGAAATGGCTATAAGCCTATTCAACCATCTAATTACACCAAGCGGGATCAGATTGGCTCCAACTGTTGGAGATTTAATCCACTACGCCAAGGAGAGTGATACTGTTGACGAGTCCGAGCTCACTAAAAACATTCGCTCTTTGCTGAAAAAGCTTAGCCAAGGGAATTTTCCTATTTTACGAACAGTTTTAGGCGATCGTTATGAAATTTTTCGCCCTGTTTTAGATAAGCCAATAAGACAATTGGTTCAGCGCCATCGTAAAATTAAAGACCTGGAACAAGAAGCTAAAGAGGCTTTGCGAGAGTTTGAGTTTTCGCAGCTAAAAGCATTACTGACAGTGGTGCAGTCAGGGAAACAATTGACACAATATGTCGAGGATAATTTATTATTCGAGAACTATCTTCACACTTCCAGCTTAAGGATTATCCTACAGCAGATTCTTAGCAACATCCAAGAACGGAATGAATTTCAAGTCCACAAGAGAGAAGTCTTGAGTGTCAGTTTTAGCCCAGATGGGAAGTCCTTTGCCACGGCCTCAGCCGATGGCACAGCCCGCCTGTGGGACTTACAAGGCCATAAGCTGAGCGTATTCAAAGGTCACAAGAAAGATGTCAGGAGCGTCAGTTTTAGCCCAGATGGGAAGCAGCTAGCCAGTGGCTCTTGGGATGACAAGGTCTACCTGTGGGACTTACAAGGCAACCTCATTGGCAAACCCCTCAAAGGAAGCCACAAGAATGGTGTCTAGAGCATCAGTTTTAGCCCAGATGGGAAGCAGCTAGCCACGGCCTCAGGAGATGGCAAAATCCACTTGTGGGACTTACAGAGCAAAAAAGAGCAGGTATTAAAAGTAGACGAGATAGATGGTGTGGTCTATAGCGTCAGTTTTAACCCAAAAAATGGACAGCAGCTAGCCACGGCCTCAGCCGACGGCAAAATCTGCCTGTGGGACTTACAGGACAAACAAGAGCCCCGGGTATTTAAAGAAGGCCATTATGCTTGGGCCTTCAGCGTAAAATTCAGCCCAAATGGTAAGTATTTCGCCACCGGTTCAGCCGACGGCACAGCCCGTTTGTGGGATTTACAGGGCAATCAGCTAAACGAATTCAAAGGGCATCGGGGCTGGGTCTGGAGCGTCAATTTTGACAGGCATGGTAACTACCTCGCCACCGGTTCAGCCGACGGCAAAATCCGCCTGTGGGACTTACAGAACGGCATGAACTGTAAATTCGAAGGCCATCAAGGCTGGGTCTGGAGTGTAAGTTTTAGCCCAGATGGTGAGTACCTCGCCACCGGTTCAGCCGACAACACAGTACGCCTGTGGAACTTACAGAACGGCATGAACTGCAAATTCGAAGGCCATGAGAGCTGGGTCTGGAGCGTCAGTTTTAGCCCAGATGGTAAGTACCTCGCTACCGGTTCAGCTGACGGCACAGCGCGCCTGTGGGATTTACAGGGCAAGCAGTTGTGCGTATTCAGAGGCCATCAGGGCCATGTCTGGAGCGTCAGTTTTAGACCTAAAGGTAAGCAGCTAGCCACTGGTTCAAACGACGGCACAGCGCGCCTGTGGGATCTACAGGGCAAGCAGTTGTGCGTATTCGAAGGCCATCAAGGCTGGGTCTATAGCGTCAGTTTTAGCCCAGATGGGACACAGCTAGCCACTGGCTCAGCCGACGGCACAGCCTGTCTGTGGGACGTACAGTGCAACAAGAAGCTAGCTGAATTTAAAGAACATAAAGAACATGAGGTTTTAGTCTGGAGCGTTAGTTTTAGCCCAGAGGGTAAGCAACTAGCCACCGGCTTAGGAGATGGGAGCATTAAGATATGGCAGATTGAAGATTTGAAGAAACTACTGAGAAGAGGTGACGAGTGGCTCCATGACTATCTTAGCCATCGTAAAGCTTTAAAGGATTCAGAGAAGAGAGGATTATGACTAGTCTAGAGCTGCGATTGTCAGATGCGGCGGGAAATGGCTTCCAAGCTCCAGCGATTGTCCCAGTCCCTAGGAAAGAGTCAATTCCCCTGTCCTTTCCCCAACAACAATTGTGGTTGTTCGCCAAGCTGCATCCAGAGCTGCCAGTCTATAACGAAACTATCGCCATTCACGGGCGCATCTAGAGGTTGGGGGAGGCTAATTCAGAAGATAATAATTGATCAAATCGTCCGTTTACCCAAGCCAGTCGTAAATGTAGTAGATGATTAAAACCGTTCTCAC
>JAAUYA010206229.1_pt1 | contig 13892 bp, 9 predicted proteins | sample 7278161 | NCBI WGS metagenome assembly JAAUYA01 (sample SAMN14350120, study PRJNA611818) | marine sediment metagenome | isolation source: surface marine sediment (3m) | place: French Polynesia: Moorea | collected 2018-08
CACCGAATGTCGATTTTATCTCCCAATCGAAGGCCATATGGCTTTCTGCCAAAATCTTGATTAAAATACGCAATTTGTCCCTTGACATTGCTATTTTAATCTGGATATTTGTTTATCAAAATGACACAAAAGAACGTGATTCTTTAAATAAGGTTATTAAGTTTACTAGTGCTTTTTATCGGTTACAGGGTATTTAGATATGAATATTCAAGCACATACTGACTACTATCAGGTCATTTTAGTGAGTATTTTCCCTGCTTTGTCATGGAGTTTGGTGTACGCATGTTGGACAGGAAGAACCTAAACTGGTGTACACCCTTTTTTGCTGTAAGCCAGTGAAACCCATAGTTTGCAGCAGCTCCCCAAATAGGATCCTCATTAGGTGCCATGCTCAAATATTGAGGTCAAGGTAACCGAGAGATCACTGAGTGCAAAACATTAAAGTTGTAGGCAACTCATTTCTGAATGCTTACTCGAAGGAATTTTCTGAGTATCTTGCTTATCTTTCAAGTTATACTCATTTTATTCTGTCCATAATTCCACGACTTAAACTAACCTTTTACCTCTTGGGGGATCTCTGTGAGAGCCACCAAGTTCAATGCATTTGTATACAAAACAAAACAAAACCACATGCCTCTCTAATAGGTTTATCAAGGTATTTGTGAGCGTATGGAAGCCATACAATATGGCATAGTGTTGCACCATCTGCTCTAGATTTTTGTTCAGAAACGACAATGTTCACCCTTAGTCTGTGATCAGAAAATTGGATGGGGTACCCAAGGTTAAACTCGTTCTGCAGGAATATGCTTCATGCAGGCAAAATGATTGAAAATGCTAAGGAATTGAGAAAAAGTGACATAATTGTGCTTTAAAAAATACTCTGATCCAAACTATGCTAGCATGTTACATGGCTCAACTCAACTGTCCAAATGGTAAAAGAAAAATGGATGTTACCATCGACCTACCTTGCAGCAGGGTTGCAGGCCTTCTGGCAGAAGGGGATCAAAATTTTCATTTTCTATCACAAGAGTAGCCCGTTTCTATGAAAAGCATTGAACCCAAAGTGACATAAAGGTGAGCACCACTGAATATAATGGCAGTTAGGCCTGTATTAGCAATGGATAAGTGGATTGCATAATGGAGCAAGACCAATACATTCGCTGTGACCCCCTTAATAGACAGCAACTTTAAGGATGTACTGCATAGATAGACCCAGAGTATTGACTAATCATATAAACTAGTATAGAACACTTAATGCCATATAGACCATTGAGAGTACTCAATACAGAGGCAGCCCTAGCACCTTAACTGTTCATCCGATTGACACCAAAAATTGTATGGTACATATTTGTTATAAGGGCTAGTGACGCAGCCCTCCCTAATTTTGATACATTAAGGATGTTTTCTCCTACCAGAGGTCTCTGATTTTAAGGAGGGGGTCCCTTTTCCGCCCAAGATGACCCCCTACCCCCTAATATATCAGAAATCGAGAGGGCCACGTCACTACCCCTAATAGCAAAGATATACCATGCAAATTTTAGTGGCAGTCGGATGAATAGTTGAGCCGCAGGAGCTGCCTCCGTTAAACATAAATCCTATCGCTCGGGTATCTATGCAGTACATCCTTAATTGCCTTTTGATTAAAAAATCAAACCAATTTGGGCAGACATGGGTAAGAAGCCATAGCCGGCTTCGGCTTCATGAAGCCGGCTCTCAGGTATCTGGAAGCTAGCTTCGGCTTTGGCTTCGTGACTTTATGAAAAGCCTTGTTTCGGCTTTGGCTTCGAGCTGTGAGAAAGCTCTGGCTTCGGCTTTGGCTTCACGGTTTCGGTTCAGTGTAGTATATATTCCCACATATTAAAACATCTTTCAATGACATGTATTGCTTTCTGTGTGTCACAAAATATACCAAAAACTAAAGTGGGGGCTAATGATAGGCAAAATGTACAGCTATAGCCCGGGTAATAGCTTCTATAACCCTAATTATAAGGTTCGGCTTTGGCTTCGGCTACTAACTTTTTAGATGCTCTGGCTTCGGGTTGTAAATTTCTGAGAGGCTGTTGCTTCAGCTTCAAACATTGCCAAAGCTTCTGCTTCGGCTTTGTGAGTTGAGGCTTCGTACCCATGTCTGAATTTGGGATAGCCCAACTTATCATAATATTATACTTAAACACTGGGAGGGATAACAAAATCCTTGACCTTTTGTTTTGCTTGTTTGGATTTAGAATGTTTGGGAAAGAGCTCACTATGTTTGGGATAGTACTAAAACACAGACTTTGCAAAAAGTAAAAAGAGCACTTTCCATACAAAAACATGGGAGACAAAAGGTCAAGGATTTTGTTATCACGCCCGGTGTAAAGAGACATGTTACAGTAGAGCTTCTATAGAGATATCATTACAAGTTAATGAGTTTTCAATACTAGCAGTTATGCATGTAGATTCATGGTATGCACGGATTTTCTGTCATCAGTTTGGACCAAACAAAAGTTCAGAGGGGTACTGCATTTACAGTTTTAAACTCAGCATTTTGGGTTCATTTTTGGCACGGAGACAGTTTTGAATACAGCAGTACCGAACGGCACGCCATTATAAAAGAAAGGAAAGTCTGGTAGCGAATTTCTGCAGAATAAAGTAGTATTTCTGTCAGCATGTCCAGCAAATGTCCATTATCGTCAATGGAACCCACAAAGCTAACCTCAGCATGGCAGGATGAAATTCCTACAATATGGTACAGCCTGCGCAGGAACATGCTCAGAAGTCACAAAATCTACTGTAACACTTTTCCTTAATTTCATTGGTTTCAGCATCATTCATAACAAATACGCTTAACACAAATCATAAAATGTTTGAAAACATTGCATTTATTACTAAATTAGAATACATGTAATTTACTTCTTACACAATCATTTCATTGGGTTCGAGCCAACCAATTAAATGGCCTGTACCATGGAATGTCCATTTTATCTCACAAATCAAAAGATATTAAGCACCATAGGTATATTAACAGGGTTGCCACGGTCATGGAAGAGGAATGGAATTTCTGGCATTTTGAAATATTCTGAAATTGCTGGAAAAGTCATGGAAAGTAATGGAATTTGACAAACAAATTATTAATTCTCATGAATCAATGCCGCTACGCAACAGCTTTTCTAAATCCAACCAACATGTATGTCGATATAGACGTGATGGAATTTTGTGATACGGTCATGGAAAAGTAATGGAATTTTGTCGTGAAGATTTCGTGGCAACCCTGATTAATGAATAATAAAAAGTAACAAATATGTAAATCAACAATTGATCCTTCGATAACAAAATTAAGAAAAATTGACCTACATGTATTTTTAATCAAATGGATAATCTATTCAAGGAAACGATTATTAGCAATTGAAAATATATCTGTGGTGACTAATTTACAATTGTTTCAACAAAGAAATAACAAAATAAAGTGTAGAATCAAGTTAAGCTTTTGAATTCTAAATTACAATACTACACATTGTCCATAGAGATAAATTATTAACATGACTAGTAGTAAAATGATTTATATATAATATCACGCTTCTTTCATTAGGAATGGACAATGTAAAATTACTATTAACAGTTACTACTGTGGATCCACTTTTAAATGCTAGTAGGAAATAAATGCTATATTTTTTTCTGGTCGCATTTTAGCCTAAATTAATAGCTATATAGACTACCAGGGTATTGTAGTTGCATTTTTTGGCACATAGCATTTTAGGCTAACCCCTGTGGGGTGGCATTTTTTTTCAGTCGCATTTTGAAATGGATCCACAGGATAACGCGATATTCACATGTATGGCACACTGAAAACTTTCATAGCAATTTTGTTTCAAATTATTTTTCATTATTGACCATGAACCAGGGAGGTTAGAAACTTGATACCATATGTCCATCCATATGTCTTTCCATGCGTTTACAATCTCCTAGTTGAACCCCACACGTTTGGCTACTATGGGAATATGGGTCAATGTGATAGGTCAAAGGTCAAATGCTAAAAATTGCCATCTAGTTTCCTTTGAGGTAAGAGTAAAAGTCAGAGGTCAAATATCTAGCACACAGCAGTCGCTACTATAAGCTCAGCTTTCCAAAGGAATTTTTAAGCAAAGTAGGACCATAATCAATCCAAAGAATTTGTCCATAAAGACTATAATATATAATTGGGAGCATCCGTCTGTCGGTGTGTTGCCTGAGCTCTCCTGTTTGAATGATTTGACGTACAACTTTAATTTTTGGTATGGGGGTCCACCTTGACCTAGGTTAGGTTGGGATCATAGGGCAAGGTCATAAGTCAAAGCTCAAGATGAAATACTTAAAATGGCATTTCAGCATCACTTTTTATTGCTTGGAGGTGAAGGCCAGAATAAAAGTCAAAGAACAAGGTCAAAAGGTAAACAAAAGTTAACTCATGTCTTGCACATAGCCATTGATATTAGGGGCTTGGCTTACCAATAACAGAGAATGCCGTTGCAATCTATATACAGAACATGATTACCCTCAAGTTTTGAGTAATTGGTGGTCATTATCAGTATCAATATTTGTGTGTGTTCGATGTGACAATATTTTCTGTCAGGTGCGCAGCAAAGCAAGGACATTTACCATTTTCTGTTGGGTTAAATTCATTTCATCCAAAAACTTGCAGACCTGAATATTTCTTCAGTCGCGCTCAGGTTTTCTTACCTTTGTAACGCCGAAGGGGTTGGTCAGAATGGAATTTAAATGGCGATGCAACAACAGAATTGTTACCAGCGTTGCCGTGGGTAGACAGCAGTCCTTGCGAGAGTAGTACGGAGGATAGCGCTACTACATAGTTGGAATAATTGGGATGTGTGGTTGGACCCAAAAGTGTGCTGCGCACCTGACAAAAAATATTCTCGCAGATGTCCGAATTGATGACCGCCGGAATGATGTACGAGTTGGGAAACCGTTTTAGCCTATTAAATAACATTTTTTCAAAGCCCAAAACGGTGGAGGTTAGGTCGCGACGGCATTCTTGTGACAAAAGGCACCTCTGTTTTTCTATTGGGTCTAATTCGTTGCTCCAGACAGTTGATTCCCATTTCTGAAAGAATTCAAGGGCCTCCTTGGCACGCAGCAACTTAGGATCCTTCAAACTTGTCATTGGCTGAGTGCTTTTGAAGAGATCAACGAGCTTGGAGGTCTGCTCTAAGAGTTGAATGGACCCATTCATATGTGTAGCTCCAACTTCTGCTACATACGTCTTTAAAAAAGAAACAGTAAACAGTTAATCTTCAGAAAACCGGCAACATATTAAACTAGGTCAAGAGTGCTTCAAAAAATCAAAAATTGTGATTTTTACAATAATATTGATCCTTTTACAGAAAGTTCCACACTGTAATCGGTAAAATACACTCTGTATATTGACTATATACTAAATGGAACACCTAACATAGCGAAACTCCTGTGCACAAACAAAGTAGACAAAGTTTTAGGAATTCAGTGTCCTGCCCGGTGTTTAGGAACAAATTTGACCAAGATGCTTACTTTAGATTCAATGGTACAAATAAATACATGTAAAAGCATTATCATTGATGCTCATGACTTTACAGTCGAAAATATTAGCCAAAGAAATCAAATTAATAATATTTATCAACCGTGACTCAGGGATATAATGTAATGCGACATTGCTCATTCAAAGTTGTCTAGTATCCACAAAACAAAATTGTCAATAAGGGGGTCTTACACGAAAAAAAAAAATCAAAAATCACATACGAATAAGCATAGTGCAATTTAATTATACTCGGTATTGTTAAAGATTACGGGCGACTAATCGTTAAGGTGTTACAACCATTTAAAGTTGTTCCGGGTAAGCACAGACCCTCGATTTCAGGGTTAAAGCAAGGTAACAGTGATGTCAAAACACAATTTTTGGGCATTTAACTTTGACCTTTGACCTACGACCTTGAGCTCCTATCCCAACTTAGCAAAGGTAAAGGTAGACCTATCCACCAAATACCAAGGCCATAGATCAAACAGTTCAGTCGTGAGACCATTGATGGACACCACCAAGTACATTATATCCATGAATCATGATTGAAAAATATTACTAGTGCAATTGCCATCAACTGACTAACCTGCATCAAATTCAGCATTTCATCATTTAACGCGTTTTCAGCAAATGCATTTCGCATTTTGCTAGACTGATCCAAGTAGATAGCAGCTCGTGGCAGTTTACTGTGAACACGATAACCACAGTTGTAGAGAGAGTCCCAGTCATAACATTCCTGCAAATGAAGTGAAATTAAAAAATATAATTAAGGGAATTGTTTGTAGTTTTATTTAGTTAGTTTACCTTTATTATTGGGGTCGCTCATTGAAATGTTTGGCCGGTCGGAAGAAATAAATAAAAAGCAAATTTGAAGAAAATCAGTACAGTTTTTAATATGGCCACTTAAATTATTTTACTGTAATGAAACTAAACCACTCATTTCCAGCAATTGATGACTCATGATATATTAGAGAAATGGGAATAGTAAGCTTGCTATTTGAAAAGTAGGAATTTTGATAGATTAACCATTATGCCTAGCCTGAGTATAATGCAAAATCCAGCTGAAGGAGATGTCTAAAGTTTGCCCCCTACACATAAAGAAAGGTACAGAATGCTCCTTGATAGAGTTGTATGACATGTTATATTGATGCAAAACAACAATTGGTCTCTATCTTTGATTTTTAAAAACTGGTCAATAATACACTAAGTTGATTAGAAATTAAAATATCATACTAAACCTATGACTTCATATGCAACAGAACACACAAGGATTTGGGCATTTTCGTGGGGAAAAAGTTGGACATGAATGTGAGTAGATTCTGAGGAAAAGCCGATCAGGTAGCTTACAGCAATAATTGCTGTAGAATACAATGTCACATCCTATGTCTGTAAACCAATAGCGACCTCTGTTACATACCAACAATATGAGAAATTTACAATCTTAATTGAGATGCACCATTTTGTGTCTATGCAGTAACAGTGGACCACTAAACCCGATCAGTACATTCGCACACAGGGGTGGACCATAATCCCATGCCTTTATTTACATTGCAAGTTCTGAGCAGGAAAAACTGTATCGGGGGTATTTCAGATGTAGGATTCAACCCTCAGAGTGTTCCTGTTTGCTTTGACCATATCTATTCGTATGCCAATGCTCTACATTCAGAAAAACGGCAAATGTTATTTGTCAGGCAAAGGAATTGGCTCACTTTACAAGATCACAATAAAAATTTTTGCTATGGCATTGAATTTTAAATGGTTATGGTTTATAGCGTGACCAGGGCAACCATGAGGGTTGAATCGAATATAAATTCGACCTCTGTCACGAAGAAGTGTGACAGAATCTGTAATGTTAACAAAGGCATGGGATTTTGGTCCGCCCTAGATTGTTCAAAAGAGGATTTAAACAAGCTTCGCCAATAGACAGCCCAAGTCAGTAGTCTGACATAAAATAAAAATGACACATGAAAAAGATGAGCAAACTTGAGACTATCATACCTGCCAGTGTTCCCAAAAAATGTAATCTTCACCAATCATGAGGAATCGAGTATCCTCGCCATCACTTTTGCTATGGTATACTCCATTGCGAATTTTCTTTGTGCCATGCTGTTAAAAAAAAGAAAAAAGAAAGCAAATTTTAATGAAAAAGCATCGGGTTTTAGTATACTATACACCAAATTCCTCCACAACTTCCTTGCCAGGTACAGCAAAGCATCTCAAAATTTAAACGCCGATCGACCGCCCCCGCGCAATTAACCACAAACGCCCACTGATTACAGACAAACACCTGAGGACTGGTAATGACTCCTATTGCTCTTTGCTGCACTCGGCAAGTTCTGCTATGCCAACCGAAAAGGACCCTAATTGCCCGAGTCATTGTCATACGAGAAGAAAGATGGGCACGCATAGCCACACCCACTCTTATTTTGGTATGACACCGACTCAGAGCATTAGGGACCAATTCACTTAACTGCACCCACACGTATGGCAAAAGAAAATTTCATAACTACACTTACTGAGGGGTCCATGATTATGGAAATTTCGTGACTAGGATCCAAGGGGTCCGGAATAGTGAAGTACTTCTTTTTGGCATCAGCAAAATCCTCAAACTGGGACATTACCCACGATCTATTATTACTGGAACCATCGGGAATGATAGTGTCAACCTTTAAAACAAAAATGACAATTAGACTATATGAATAGACAAACTGTAAAATATATGGTGAGCAAATGTGGGGTCCTACATTGAGAGAAAAATTATTGTGGTTTAATTCAAGTAAATATTCAGTGTACATGAAATCTGCCAGACTCGTCAGAATGATTTTTAAAATGTCCAGAAAACAGCTGCAGTTAAAGTCAATCAAATAACTATTAATGAATAAATGAAATGTTTTACATAAAAAGAGCATTCAAGATTTATGTGACACTGCAGCCGTATGGTGTGATTTTTATCGCACATGATTGCCAGCTATCAATCATATTGCAATGCACATTATAATATTTTGCAACCTTTGAAAGATGACCCCTTGCTCCCTATTGTAAAGCCGTGACCATTTTGGGGCATTTTTTTAGTGCTTATAAAAGGCATACCCCGCTACATATTGGTCTACTTTCTCCCCAGATTTGTACTCATCTCAGGGGGGTCAAAATTCCGTGGAAAATTGGCGTAAATCAGCCTATAGGCGGAAAAGAATTAATACACCATGGTGAACCAGACGGGCGGCCAGTTGCCGTGTAACTCAAATAATGAACGCTCCCTAAAAAGTAGTAATAAAACAACCAAACGAGCTATTTTACTTCCCTCCACCAGAAACAATTCTAATCTATATCATACATCCTCATTCAACATCTTAAAAAATAGTGTCAATAATGAACAACAATTATTTTTCTAAACTACACAGAATTATCTAAGTACTGATTAGCCACATTGCACCTAGTTTTATCAAAGAATTTAAGTGGCCAAACAAATTGCTAAAAGCTAGACTAAAAACTAAACACTAAAGGCAAGCAAAATACCATACTAAAACATAAACACTACACAAAATATCAACCGTGTAGCAATAACACGAATGTCAAAATTGTGACAACAGGTCATTTTCATTGGTAATTGTTATTAAAAAAAAAGAGACATTTTATTGATGATAATTAATAGGTATGATGTTAAAATCACTCAGAAATCAGACCCCCTTGCCCGTTTTCCCTAAAATATTTTGTTGCTAGACCATGTTTAAAAGATACAAGTGACAACTTTTGCAACAAAACCCAAAAGTATGTGACATGTAGTAACAGAGCCGAAATAAAAAGTTAAAAAAACAAAACAAAAGAAAAAGTGTTTTTAAACACAGTTTTTACATCCTTGGCCACTTTGTCAAAAGGTTGTACCAGAGATTTAACAATTATGCATGAAAACGTCCAAGGGAGTACACTTTTCAATGATTTTAGCATCTTTACCTAGCAATTACCCAGTTATGACAGGTTTATACCCATATTATTATTACCAACGCATAGACCAATTGTTTTGGACATCCTTGCATATATAGCACACAATTCACACATTCAGACCAAATAAAGCCTATACTAGACACAGGGATGTAAAATCAAAAAATATCTGCTTGTCAGTGTGATAAAAATTAACATTCATTTATGTTTCGGTAATGATAAGTAAAATATTTATGTAGACCGAATAAACAACACCATACATTAATTGACATAATTTGTCATTAACAAGCAGATAAGATCCTATTTCAACCCTGATTCACACGTTCAGTTAATTCACCAATCCTTTAAGATCACTTGAGCTGCAAAACAAAAATTATACATTGTGAAAATTGTTGGAAACCTGTACAGTTCTCATTTACGTCTATAGGACAGTTTCTGTCTAAGGGACAGTGGACCTATGGTCCTACATATTGCCTATCGATAGATAAACACATAGGCTCTTAATGATATACAGTCGTCTACTTTTGAGTGTATGTGAGTATCTATGTGAGCGTATGTGAGTATCTATCGCTAGGCAATATGTAGGACCATAGGTCCACTGTTTAGAACAGAAACCTGGGTTTGACTTTGTTAATACCACATGTCAACCCAAGACAATTGTGAAAAACGTACTACATAAAATTACCACACTAACATCCCTTAGTTATTAGACAAAATTTACACATTGCATAATGTTTATAATGAAAATGGCATAAATTTTAAATGAAATGTAAGCCAAAAATACCCAGAAAACAATGACATTGATGGTAAAAATTAACGAGGCACCCTTATGGGATAATTGGCAATAGGTCTGTTTTAATTTTCGTCCCATTGTTCAAAAAAATGGTGAAACTTTATATTGTAATTTCAACCATACAAAGATTGTAAAAGTAAGGGTGTAAGCAAGATATGTTGCATAAATGACTGTCAAATAAATCGAGTAACAAATTATAGCACATTTGTTATAAGGACTATTCTATTTGAAAAGTTAATGGGGGGAGGATGTCCACGCCGCATTAAAAATTCCCTGGATGGGTGGTCTGGACCAAATTACAAATCCACAAATTCGACTGGGCGGGAGGGGAATAGTTCAAAATGTCAGCCACAGACATACCAAATAAATTTTCAAATGGAATGGCCCTAACAAGTACGAAACATTAGTACACTGTACTCTTAGAAATCCAATGAAAAACAATTTTGAACAATTTACAAGAACCTAAGCTTTAAAACGTTGTGAAAGCAATAGTATTATAAGTTGTATTTATATAAGAGCAATACATGCAAAGAAACAATGGCTTTAATATGTGATCAAACGTTTGACTTTTAATACTTAGAGAAATGGAATATAAACTAGATTACCACAAACTCAACCATACGGAGCTCTCTTAGAACACGCTTCACGAAAGGTCTAATCTGTGGGGCAGTTGCTTCATTTGTAGCAATATAACACATCGGAAATCGGAACCCTACAAATAACAAAACAAAGCCATGTTTAGTCTTAATTATTACAAGAATTCACAACATCGATGCTAGAATCATACATGGGTCAGCTTTTCGGTCCCATCTACATCACAAGCTGCAGTTTTGAAAAGTGAAGCGCAGCCATTCCTAGGCTACAGGTCGTCAAAATCAATGGTGATACTTGTGTGGTTGGGTTCGTGCACGGTTCGTGCTTGTCCGAGGCGTCGCGAAGGGATTCGGATGTTAACAAGCAGATGGACCTCGTTTTCTACTTGTTTCTTACAGGGGTACACGTAGTGCCCGAACCATCAGACACAAGTACCACCAATATGTACATTTGTTAGATGTTAGAAAAATCGATTTGTAAGAAGTAGATGTAGAGTATGCTTAGGGACAGTCCATTTTTTTCTGTATTTCTAAATTATGATTTATCAATTCAAACAGTAAAATTTGGATGGCTGGGTGAGGAACAGGAAAGGTTTTGTTAAAATCGAAAAGTGAAAAAAAAAATAATTGCTTTTGTGGAAAAAATCAAGAAAGAGAGAAAAACTATCAATTTCTTTTCAAAAGGAGAATTATGTATAATACTCTGTGAATACTGACAAAAGCTTAAAAACAACAACATTGAGACATACGTGTACCAAAGAGGTAGATGTATCTTCATGATGAGCAATTGTGAAAGGTGTATAGATTTATTTGTTCTTATGTTCAAATTCGAGGGTGGATGTGTAGGTCATAACCAATCCAAACATTATTCAAATTTAGAAATACGTACAAAAAAAAGGGACCATCCCTTACATGTACATACCTGTGTGACCCACAAACGAAACCTGCAGTATGTGTGAAGCCAAAACTGGATCTCTGCGACCTAAAATTAATAATAAGACCAATAATGATAAGAATATTGAGACAACAACAAAGTTTGTAGTTTTAACATATGGCTTCATTTGATTTGGAGGATTTTAATGTTTCTAGATCAAAATTATCAATATAGGCAACCAGTTGAGGTCTACAGAAAGTCAGAAAACAAGGTAAATTCAATAAACCAGAATGAACCTTTATCGACTTGAGAAGCACAAGGTTGAATATCCAGGGATCATTCTGGCCGAGCGAAAATTCGGCTAAAACGGACAGGAGCAAAGTAAATCGGTGCCGGACAGGCAGTCATGAAAAGTCTGCCAGAACCCCCCAGCATACAGGATGAATCTTTTCTCACCTGTTTTACACTGATCTCGGGGATGACAAAATTTGGATCAAAATTGGCTAAAATTAGCCAATTGGCTGCGTAGAATGATCCCTGATATGGCATTACACATTGTAAGCGTGCTTGCCAAAAATATAAGTGCAATATAGCATATGATTTACCTGCCAAATATTCAAAAACAACATTGGCTTCCTCTCCCAAATCGACAAAACCACCTATACTACTGACACCATCTTTGGTGATTATTTGAAGGCCATTCTAAAAAGGAAAATTCAAAACATTAAAATAAATCTTCAATAACTAAAATCCACGTCCACCAATTGTATCATGCAACAATATACAAGGTATTATAATCAATCGTGTATCTTAGCAAAGCAGGGCGATAATAGACTTGGTAACGTCGCTCAGTCTGACAGTGAACACTATCACGCCTGAAGCGTTTGAACAATGACCTGGATTTTTTGCATGAGGGTCGACCTGCATCTTGGATAGGCTGAAATTAAAGGTCAAGGTCATTGAAGGTCGTAGGTCAAAGGTCAAGGTCATTTGGCGAAAATTGTGTCTTGTCATAACTTTTTTGCTGGCTTTTTGATGTTCTTTGAGATAATAGGTCGAGGTCAAACGTCATACCAATACTAATTTAAACAGGAATTACTTGAATTTTAACTTCATCAAAGGACAGGATACCGTAGTACGCATCTCGTGCCAGCTTTAGTTTCTTGGCTTCAGCATGCATCCAATCATACATCTTGGTATTACAGCCCGGCTTATGCTCTATGCTGTTTTTATACATGCGTAAAGTTCTCCCTACAACATGGAAAAACAACAATGTAAAATACATCTAGCTAAGAAAACTGTAAATAGAAAATTGAAAATAGATAGGAAACCGAAAACAAAAAAACCCATGAAAGTGTAAAGAATACTAAATGTTGATTGGCTCCAGAGTATGTTTCCAATCCAATTCTGATTAGGGATTTTTAAAAGAGCTGCAATTTTTGCTACAATATTGATCTCTACATCGTTTCTTTAGATAATGACTCAACTCATTTTAACATAGTTTGTTGGTCGTGCAAAGAAAAATATGAAAACTGGCCAGGAAATTGACCGCATTTGGACACAGTTGTTTGAGCCCACCTGTGCGTATGCACGGTGGGCTCATATGCATCGTATTCTGTCTGTATGTCTGTCTGTGACTAGACCAAAATAATATCTCATGAACCATCGAAGGTCAAGTGAATCCAGGGAAAAGGACGCATGGGTCACAGTCAGTCTATAGGTCATGATATTGGCAGGTGGGCTCATGTCAACGCAACGCATTTTTTATTTGATCTGCCGACCTCTGAGCAAAATAGTCAAAGAGCCAATCTAAAAAAAGTGCGTTATTAAGGGAGATAATCTGTGCGTTACGGGTCCCACTAAAAACCCATATATTTTGAATGCTGAGTGGGTCCTGATAACTGTATGGGGCGCAGTATATCTATATCTGTGGGAAATCTATGGGCTGTCATAGACATCCTGTGTTATTTTGGGTCCTGACAAGAAATCGTTATTTTCATGAAAATAACATGGGATGTCTATGACAGCCCATTGATTTCCCACATAAATAGATATACTGCCCCCCATACAGTTATCAGGACCACCTCAGCATTCAAAATATGTAGTGTTTTAGTGGGACCCGGAACTTTCGTAATCCAAAGCCAAAATCTGACCCTGGCTCTTTGACTA
>JAAUYA010049902.1_pt1 | contig 13888 bp, 10 predicted proteins | sample 7278161 | NCBI WGS metagenome assembly JAAUYA01 (sample SAMN14350120, study PRJNA611818) | marine sediment metagenome | isolation source: surface marine sediment (3m) | place: French Polynesia: Moorea | collected 2018-08
AGCCACTTTTTAAATTTTGAAAATCGGTCTAGTAGAAGTTACTTTATGGCACTTTTCCTTCGGAAAAGTTGACTTGAAATTAACTTTTACACCTCAATTTTTACTTGTCTCGGAAAAGCGGAAAATCAATAAATTCGAGCCCTGCCGGAAGGCATTTCAAAATTGTTTTTCTCCTGGGACGCCTTCCAGAAAATATCAAACGTGGGCAAATCACATCCATTTTTTTTTATTCTCGACCACCCCCACATATTATTGGACGACCCCTTACAACACACAATACAGAACATAAGGATGATAGATTTTTTATTTACCTGGGTTAGATGTGCTGTTAGTATTGGACAGAGTTGGCTGCTTGCTATCTACTGGCTGCTCTGTTGTTATTGGTGGTGCTACCAGTTGATCCTTTTGACCTACATGGCCTGTTTGGCCACAATCCAGGCTTGATGCAGCAGCAGCGTCCAAGGTTGTCACCTTGGGTGGTTCAGCATGTTCAGGTTCATGCTCATGACTCTCAGTAAATCCACTGCTTTCATTCACAGGTGGCTGTTCTTTTGGGTCCAGTTTTGGTAATAAAATAAGCTCCTCCTTTTTCAAAGGGTCCACAGGGGTTTTGTCTACTACCAAAGTTTGGCCAGGTACAGCCACAACCCCTGAGCTATTCTGAGAATGGGGAGCTACTGGTTTGGACACTTCCAATTTCAAGGGGGTTTCTTTTAGCTCAGTGGTTGGAGACCTCTTCGGATCAACCGAAAGAGAATGACTTGCTTTATTTTCACCCTCTACCGAGGTGTCATCGATGTCACCATTGACGGGCAGAACTTCACTTTTCTGCACCGATCCTTGAGAACTCGTTTTCCCTCCGGGATTTAAGTCACATGTCTCCATTGTTCTTGAAAACAGGGGTACCTGGCCTTGGTAGTTTAAAGACTCCTTGGGCAAACTGTCGGGGGAGGCGTTCACTTTGGCTTCATTCTCAGAAAAACTGAGCACTGGTGCCTGCACCATTTTCTTACTACTCAGACTTTCCTCAGATATTGAAACACCTTTGTTTTTGTCACTATCCTCCTCTAAATTTGATTCCATGGGTGATGGCTTTTTCAAGAATGGTAAATCCTCCACATTTTTGCCACTAGGGTTCAATACATCCGCAATGATGTCCTTTTTGATGACTGGTTCCTCCTTCGACAACGCATACCCCACTGTGATAATATTTTTACCCTCAGGCACACTGACTGCAGGTTGATCTTTTGGCATTGAGTCTTTTTGCTGGGACGTCTCATCAGCTTTTTCTGAAGACTTGCTAGCACCATTGTCGTGATTCTCTCCAACTAGACTTGTTGCGTTTGCATGGAGCACCGGCAACGGGCCCGCAACAACCTAAAATGTAAAATACTAGTAGTAAGAGCTTGCAAGTATGTAACACTATAATTTAATCGAAATATCTCTTGAGGACAGGGCTGTTCAAAAAGCTACTAGGACCGGAAAAAAATATTCTTGTCTCCGGTTTCCCGACCGAGTCTTGAAAAAGGGGCCAACCCCCCAATTTTTTTTTTACGTTTTTCATTCAAAAATCGTTTTCAGCAGTTCTTTCATGGAAATAGAAGAATAAAAAAAAAAAAATTGAATGAAAAAAAAATTCCCCGACCGTCTGACCCTAAAATAAAAAACCTGATCGAAACCGGACACAAGAAAATATTTTTGAAGTCTGAAATCTTTAAAAACATTTTTGCAGCTGACCACTTTGGTTACACCCATTCATCGATGGTGGTAGAGAAAGCAATTAGAATTTAAAGAATCTGGCACAGTACCCTTTATCCCATTGTTACAACTGCGTACCATCTGGAGTTCTGACAGAATATGATTGAAAAGTACAAGATCACTGCTGAGGGTTGAGCCACAATGAACTATGCAGACAACCACTGTGTGCCAGGATTCTCAATTCCTTACTTCCCAAAAGTTTTGCTGAACCAATGATTCAAATCACTAGATCTAAATTTTGTTGCCAAACTGTCAGGGAGTGATTTCTGCCATGTGTGCCCAGGGATGTCAAAAAAGAGGCGGCGGCGGTATTGCGACGGTTACTGGAGGTCTGTGCGACGGCTACTAGTACCAAATAATATAGAGGGCATCAAGACCAACCAACCAGAAGTTTAAGCTAGTAAATCGGACAAATGGTTGCAAAATTATTGCCATTTAAAGTTTTGCGCGATTTTTCAATAAATTCTTCTTTGTCCATGAAGGGCGCAGGCGCCTAGTCTACCTCGCGCAGCCGCCTACTTGCAACAATTTTGACATCCCTGACTGTGCCACAGACAAAATTGGAGCATTTGGCCGTTTAGACCAGACAAACATGACAAAATGGCAGGGTTGTCCGCAAGTGGGGGCGGGGGGCGAAATCCCCCCCTACTCAGGTCACTTGCGCCCCCTACTTTTTTCTCATCCAGAAAATTAAAAAGTTAAAATTGAGCAAAATGACCTTAATTTTGGAATCAGTACATGTATGACATACACATACCATTTTCTCAAATCGGCGCCGCTACGCGGCCATATAAATTTCTTTTGCATTACCAAAAAAATATTCTTTTCTACTGTGACAGGTTCTTTACAAACCTTTAAAAATTATTGCCCTGGGGCTTCTGTTCGGAATGAATTTTTTATCCATTTTAGCTTCCTTAGAATGTGTCAGAATTGCACAAAACACAACTACTCTATGGAAGATTTTAGCACATTTTTCCACTAAGATCTAAATTGACCAAAAATGTTCAGAAAATGGCCTAAGCTATAAGTTGTGTAAGAAAAAAGTGACCAAAAATATTATGACCTAAAATGGCTTGTTAAGACCACTGAAAGAAGACATACTAGTATTTTAACAAATTTTCCTGGGGGAGACCCCCCAGACCCCCCAATGAGGGGTGTACCCCAATATATCCACCCCTCACCGCTTCGTGGCTCGACTCTGCTGTGTCCTGCAGACAGCGGCCTGCGCCCCCTACTCTCCCTAGATCCCCTCCTACTCTGAAAGTTGCGGACAACCCTGAAAATGGTGGTTTACGCCTGATCATCACAATATATCAGTTCACGTTGTACATGATTTTCTTGAAAACCCTTTTTGAACACATTACACAGGGTGTATATTTTCTGGTCATGGCATATTGCAGAATCTATGTAGGTAGATTATATTGACAGTACACCAAGGTCACTGCAGGAAAAGAGCCACCAATTTATCATGCTTATTCATTGTTTATAAATGCAAATGGAAGATTTGATGAAAAATGCAACTTGACGTTGGCAATGAGCTTTACCTGTCACAGCAAAAACACCTCATTCATTTTCTGACATGATTTTTTAGTGTGCAGTTCGTAACAAATACAAACACATGGGATTGCATTTAGGCCTCTTAAAATAAATTGTGCGGTTTGAGTCACCTCGCTCGTACTGGCAGCACTGGCAGAAAAACGCGCCCATTATATTTCACGTTTAATTTCTCGCATGCATCCATTTGATTAACTGTTGGGCATTGTCCTCATTGACAGACCCTGTCTCATCGAACCATACACACGTATGATGCATTATCCTGTCCAAAAAGTCATAATAGACTTAAGATGTCATACAGGGTGATGCCACACAGGATCCCCCTCACATATACTTGTGCTTGTCTTATTATAATATCTAAGAAAGCTTCGCGCTTTTTTCCACCGTGCGCGTTTTTTTGCCTCGCTCGCTTATAGTTTCCAAAAAATTCTTGACTCAAACCGCACAATTTATTTTAAGAGGCCTTACATAAATTGGCTTATTGCCAGCATGGTTTCATTTGTTAGTTCCTAAAAATTCCCAAGAGTGGCACTACTGAAGCTTGAATTTTAACCAAAACTTACATTTTGACTTGACAACATTTTTTAGAGTGTAATTAATATTTTTCACATATCGCCCTCTAAATGTAGTATATTGTGGTAAAGTTTCAGGTTCCTAGCTCTAATATTTTCTGAGATATGAATTATTTTCTCATATTTTTGGTAAAGTCCAGACAGACGACAGACAGACGGAAAGTGACTTGCACGGTGGGCTCAACAAAACCAGTCCATGTGGATATAACACAACATTTTTGGAACATATAAACATGCAGCAGACTTCCCGGAAATTTTTCGAAATATTTGACAGACATTTATTACGATTTAAGATTCTCACCAGTACATATTTTAGAATGACAATGAATAGAAAATACAATTTCCTTTGTCCGACAGCTTCTTGTTGAACATTTAAAGCCCTTCTACCCCCACTTGCCATTTTGTCCCGAGATCTAGATCTTTGTCAGACATTTTCAAAATTGGCCGGACGTCTGGTGCGACCAGATACCAGACAGGCACCTGAATTTTAATGTAGACTCCATACCTGTGTATGCGGAGGTGTGGACGAATTGTCATCAAACGATTGACTGCTCAGTTCAGAATCATGATTCATGTGCATTCCAACACTATTCCCCAGAGGAGACTGTCCATAATTCTGTTGACTCGTACTGCTCAGATTGTCAGATACTGGACTGGCCTCCCCCGTTGATGCACCATTAGAACCCCGCACTAGACTGTGCAAGTCATTGTGCATGGATATTGCAGACAGGGTGGTCGCCCGCAATGGTGGACTAACACCTCCTAATTTCACATCGTGGAAATTATCCAGTGTTGATGGTGTTCCATCGCTGTCCCCCGGACTCGTGGTTGGAGGACTATCCGAGGACTGAGACCCGCTAGGGGCTGGGGTACCTAGCACAGGAGAAGGGACAGTTTTCACAGGTGTGGTATCACTGGCAACAGGTGCCTCCTTTTTACATTCAGATTCCGTGGACTCAACCTTGGTTTCCTCGCTCGGTAAATCCACTTTTGATGGCAAAGATTTAGAATTTTCTACACTGTTTTGTTCAGATTCATCGACTACCCCCTTTTTAACACCCGAGTCTGATTGATTAACCTCAGAACATTTAGCACCCTCAACATCACTCTGTTGTTGTGGAATATCACTTTTTACACTTTCGTTCAATTGACTAGATGCAGGCACTATATCACTATTGGACAACGACTGCGATGAGTCGTCACTTTTCCCTTGTCCTTCCAACAGTTTTGAGTCTTGTGGCTTATCTGCCACTACATTATTTTCCCCAGAAGACTCACTACTGGGCAATGGCTTTTCTTTTGCTGCTGCCGTAGTTTCTGATACAGTCTCAGAACTTTGTGAACCACTATCCTGTGTTGAGGCTTGACTTGCCTCCACAACTTGGCTTTCCTGTGGTACTTCAAGCTTTGTTTCCTCCTTTGTAGGGGCCTCCAGTTTTGCCTCAGCCTTGGGAGGGTTAGCAGAGGTCACCTGAGCGTCCACCCCAATGCTGGAGGGCTCCGTCTTTTCTTCCACCTTGGGCTCAGATGGCTCAGCACTCTGCTCCTTTTTTATCTCAGATTTTGACTCTGTGATTGGAGCAGGTTGTGACTCTGCAACTTTAGGGGTGACCACTGCAGTTTGACTGTCCGTGACACTTGGCTCCTCTACTTTGGGAGTTGCTTGCTGAGCTGATTCAACTGGTGGTTGGGCAACAGACCCTGGCACCGTGGTTGTCGGCTCAGTTTTTGGTTGTAGTGGCGCTGCACCTGACAACTGCGATGCAATGGCTGGATGGCTCATCTGAGCACTGCTAGCAGCTGCAGTGGGACCTGCAGGAGCACTGGAGACAGTAGGGGGTGGGGGAGGCCCTGAATGTTTTGGGTGAGAAGCAGTAGGGGGTGCCTGATGTGGCAACGGTGTAGAGGTACTACTACTTGGATCATTCAGAGTGGGTCTCATCAACTGGTCTGCTATGACAGAGCCCTTTGGATTATGACCTTGCATATGCATTGGTGGTGCATTTGATGTCATCATATGAGCTGAACTGACGGTGCTCGTTACAGGCATTCTCTGTTGCTGCTGCATATGTTGAAAGTACCCTGGTGGCATAGGCTGCTGTAACCGGGGCATTTTTGAGTGAGGAGGATGCCCTGGCATTGGTGCCCGAGGATTCATATTTGGTTCAAAGGAGTGCATAGGTGGTGGATTTGGCCCCCCAGGTGGCATGCCTGGCGCCCTCGACCTGGGTATGCTACCAGGGTATGGTGGTAACCCATGGTGAATATCTGCTGCCAAATGGTGAGGCATCCCAGCCTGAGAATGAGGGGGTGGCATTCTCATTCTTGGATCTGGATGGCCTAATCGCATTGCAGGTCCTTGTTGTCTCATGCCCTGTGACATGACACCAGGTGGTGCACTCGACACCCCAGGTCGTAATTCCATGGAAGATGGGTGATTCAGTTGAGGAATATGTGGGTGCCGATGAATTCCATGCATATCTACCCCTTGTTGTTGGCCCATTACTGACATAGGTGAAGATGTCATTGGACTTGGGCCCATGGCTCCAGGTGTTGAGACTCTAAAAGGTGGTCCCTCTGGTCTATTGTGATGCGGATGTAGACCCCTTGGCATAGACATGGGTGTTTCTCCAGGCCCATGGGGTCTCGGATGGGGTACATTTCCAGGAGGTCTAACATTGGTCATTTCCCCTGGAGGTTTTACATGGGGAGAGTCTACAACTGTCACTGGTAAAGTCATTCTTGACTGCATAGAATCCGTGGATATAGGTGGCATATTTGTATTTGACAATGGGTGCCTGCTTAGTGGAGTTGGCACAAGCATCCCAGCAGAACTTGTTGCTTGCACAGAATTCGGTAAAGTCCTGTTTGCTAGTGAATCTATTGTCCTTGGACTAGAGGGTAGTTGCGATGGGAGGGACAGGTTTTGTGAACTTGCAGCCAACCGATTTTCCAGCGCCACTAAAGGATTCGGAGGAGGTTCCAATTGTGCAGGGACATCCAAGCCTGTATTATCACCTTGTGTATCAGGCTTGGATGGGCCTCGCTCTGAAGCCGGTGAACCATCAATGGGTTCTAACTGTCCTGTATAAGGATTGATCATTTGTTGGCCACTCCCACTCGCAGCTATGGCTCGTTCAGGTGTAGTCCGTATTGGGCTTGGAGTGGACACAGACAAAGTTCCAGATGAATTTGGTGATACCTGATTTGAAAGGGGTCCACCCTGAGATGCTAGAGCAGAGTCAGCCAACGGAGGGGTATGGACCTGAGCACCACTGGTAGGGGTCCCACTTGGGCCAGGCTCACTGGTAGAATTGCCAGCTGGTCCAAGTGAATTAGGCACATTATAAGCAGCCTCGACACCAATGGGTGGTACCCTGTTTTCCAGTGGCTGCTGTTGACTTCCACTTCCGGCTGGTGGAAAGGTACCAGGCAGTGGCACACTAGCATCCTCGCCGCCCTCCGTGAGTTTGGGAACTTTGGCTGCTTGATCCTTGTTCTTTCTGGGTCGCCGTTTCCGTTTGGGTGGAGGTCCGGCGGCATCAAAGGGAAACGGCAACCGATGCTGGTGTGCAAGGTTGTTGAAATGTGTTGCCGCCGCAACATCACTCTGCAGCAGGTTCACCAATAATGGACTGGAAGAAGTAATGTCTTTGCCACCTGCGGCTACTAAGCGTTGCAGGTTATTAACTGTGGGCGCAAATGATGCAGGGAATCCCGCCGGATGCATCTGCCGCATTCCTGGTGAATTGGGGTTGTGCATCTGAAAGAAATTGAACATTGTTAGTGTCATATTATTAGAATACATTGTACATTTAAAATAGTTATTTCAATCAGTTAAGAGGTGGATGAACGATAAATATTTTTCTAAACACAATGGTTTAATCAAGCAAAGTCCAAACAATAATGGGAACCAATGAAAACAGAAATGATGCTGAATATCTCATATTTTAAACTTTGTCAGCAAATTCTTAAAAATGTAACTTAAATCAATTTACACTTATAAATTAGGAAGTTTCCAGTTTAAAGACTTTTTCACTACCAGGAATAAGCAGACCTCCCCAGAGTTGGGTTTATCTTGGGATTTCTTAACAATCAAGCGACACTGATGCCACATTTCCCCAAAGCATTATTATAATTCTTGGCTACTAGTAATCGACTGAAAAGACTATTCCAGTAGTAGTATTCATCTATGTTAAAATAAAATTAAATAAAGTTTTATTGTTACCTGAGGCGGGGGAGTTGAGAATTTGGGACTGCCCGGACTCATCTGGCTGCGCCCCGGAGACGGAAAGCTCTGTTGTGACTGACTAGCTGACGGTGAAGGGAATCCAGTGGGACTTCGGCCAGGTGGCATGGGGACTTGAGCACCAAGCGCCGCTGAGGGACTTCGACTTGGTGACCCAAATGGAAACTGGCCTTGTGGCCCATGACTCCGTTGAAGAGCCAGAGGGTCATTGTGCGTCTTATCTGCACTGGCTCCTTGCTGGTTGAATATAGATTCGAATATCCCACCAACACCGCCCTGCTGCAAATAATTTGCAATGTTCTTTCTTGTAGTTTCTACATTACTAGGCCCAGGTAAGTTCATTTCATCTGAGCTTGACACATCAAATACGGAGCTAGCGCCGGCATTAGCTGTTGATGGCGCACCGCCAGCCCCAGTAGTCTGGAAAACCAGTTCTGTTGGTTCATTATTTTTGCCAGCTATCGTCAGTGAGATGACACGATCACCTTCTATTTGTACGGCTAGTACTCCTAGTTGGCGAAGTGTAGCATCTCCCTGTTCTGCTAGTTGTTTCAAGCGAATTGCCGCCTCCTTTGGAATATTGAAGGTTACACGCACAGAATTCCATGGTTCAACCTTCTTGATGATCAACTTTTTATCTGTAAAGAAATGAAAATATATTTTTACCAATCCTGCAAATACATGTAATTGTATACCAATCCTGCATGACGTAACCTCTCCATTGGCAAAGCTATTCTATAATGTGTGATTTTTTGTCTAATTTACTAACTGACTAGGATTAAATTTTTAGAGTGTAATCAGTATTTTTCCTAGATGCACCTATTAAGGTTTCATACTGCGGTAGATGCCTAGCTGTAATACTTTTTGAGATATGAATGTTTATCAAGTGTGACAGACAGACAGACAGACAGACAGACAGACAGACAGAAAGTGACACTGTTTGCCAACTTCCCATACCAGGTTGTGCATAAGGCCCGGCAAAGAACCTTAAAATCTTATAATTTCTCTTTGGATAAAATTTCATCACACCACATTTTGAAAAGTAACAGGCAATATTTTTTAAACACAAGAGAATGTATCCGTCATTCGGAAATGTGATGCTTGCCTTCAAATTTACATGATCTTACCTTCAGTTGCGATCAAATCTTGAAGACGACTGCTGAAGTCCTCTAACTGTGTGTGGAATTCAGGATCATAGTAGTCCCCTTCACATGTTAGGACTGTTTCGATGTAGTCCTGTTCTTGTGGACCCATCTTATGACCCTGAAAATACAGAGATACAAAAATACAAATTAAGGATTGTTAATTTTAACTTTTCACATTTGGCTTTGGCCGGATGGTAATCAGAGAGAATACTTAAATTACAATAGCCCCATCAGTAGATAAGGGGTGAATTGTAATCTGGATCCATATAGATAGGGTTAATAGATTTGGTGTAATAAGAATGATATGAAGAGCCAGGCCATGCCGCGCAGACGCATTGGAGTCAAAGTCACTTCTTTAACCACTTATGTCTGTTTGTCAGCAATTGAAATACCATTTTTTGACCAGATGGATCGACCCTTCTTCTCCACTTGGCTCTACGGAAGTGCCTTTGACTCCAATGCGTCTGCGCGGCATGGCCTGGCTCTTCATATCATTGTTATTTGACAGCAATCTATTAACCCATCGCCTGGGATTAAGATTTATACATGTACATCAGGGCGACTGGAAAAAAAGTTGTGTATTCATAGAAACACAACAGACCCTAATAAAAGGGAGCCGACCCACATATCTTTTTCTAAAACATGGTGCAGTCTTTCCAAAATAAGGCCCCAGTCAGTTGATTCCTAGGTTAGCAGAGCGACCGATGTGCCAATTTTAGGGCCGATGGAAAATAAAATAAAATTTCTGTTTTATTTTTTGAATGTCTACAAACCCATAGATTCGGGAACTTTTTATGGATCGACAATCGGACCATTATTAACCGAGATACAGCCACTTTTTTGTAGGAAGTACAAAAGACAATTGTTTCTTAAACATGTTAAATGTGAACACAAACTCTTATTAAAAATAAGAGTTTGTTTTAATTTTTTTCCCCTTACCGACAAACTGGACATTTCTTGTAGACCGACCGACTGCACCAAAAAGGCTCGAGAGAAATCTGCCAACGTACGAATCAACCGACCATGGCCTAAGTTCTGGAAACCTCCAAATTAGGCCAAATGGTAAAAAATATGTGTTTCCCGTTTCAAGAGGCCAAGAAAATTTTTTTTATTAAAAAAAAAAACATTGTTATGCTAAAAGGGAATGTCCCACGCCTATGTATTTAAAACCAGGAAAAGCATGTTTTATGGGAACAATGCGTATAGAGAAGAAGACAACACGTGGGTATATATAATATGAGGCATGCTGGAAGGGGGACGGGGCCTTAGACAAGACTACATGTAGTTAATTGCTATCAATAAAATTTTAAAATAAGAAAAAAATACCAGACACCAGCCAGACACCGACCCTATTACCAGACATGGGTACGAAGCTGCTTCGGCTTCGGCTTCAGCTTCACGAAGCCAAAGCATTTGAGGCCAAAGCTTCGGCTTAGTAGTTTCAAAAACTCAAAGCTTCGGCTTCAGCTTCGTGCTTGGCAAAGGCTTCGGCTTCATAACCTCACAAGTCCAAAATTTTACATTCGGTTTTCTTGACTCAAAACTTGAAAAACACAACACTTTTCATGTTCAAATCATGATTGCCTGTATATTTTGCCCGAATTTCAATAAAGAGCAAGTAATCAAGGTTAAAATGGTATTTATAATAGCTGGAAAACACCTGGGCTTCGGCTTCAGCTTCGTGCTTTGAAAAGCTTCGGCTTCAGCTTCGTGCTTTCAAAAAGTCAAAGCTTCGGCTTCATGATTTGATCAAAGCTTCGGCTTCATAACTTCGGGCTTCGTACCCATGTCTGCCTATTACAGCCCATTTATTAATGTCAGGGCTATTCCATTTAAAAAGTTAGGGGTAAGGACTTCCACACTAAAAATTTTTGACCATCTCCTCCTGAATTACAATTTATTTGTGAGGTACCCCCTCTGGAATTAGAAACCTTTCCAGAATACCCCTAATTGCAGTATATTTGGACCACCCAGCCATGGAATAAGAAAACGTTTTACTGAAAACACGTAACATTTTATCTGGCCTAATGGAGCAGCCATGAATCTAGGCCCAGTGCAGTGGGAAATTCCATTCTTTCCCCAAAATGTAGGTAATATTTTGCACACTTTAGGACACTTGACTTTAGTAGAAAAATGTACCAACACTTTCCCTAAACAGTAGCGTTTGGCACAAATTTTGGCATGTTTGGGAAAAAACTCATTTCTATTCGAAACCCTATGGCAGTACAGTAATCTGCCTATTAAGGGCGCCCCCATAGTTTGTAGGAACCCAATGCTATCATATCTGGCCAAAATTGACACAATTTTGGTAATAGTTGTCCGATTTTCAATACGAAACCACTGTTGGAAAACTGAGAACCTTAGCTTTCATCCCATACTACCAGATATGGCCTTGTTAGAGTGCCTGCCGCCCTTATTAGGCAGAATACGGTATTTCAATCTTTGCTGATAATGAAGAAAAATTCATTTTGCTGCAAATCGGCAGCCGATGGGAGGCCTGTGAATAATCTGTAAGGGAATGTCGTTAATGGCCAGTCCAAAACTCAAACTCAATTTCCTGATTTCTAATACATGGTGGGAAGTGTTGTCAAATTAGGCCGAAGGCAGTACCATGAGAATGGTTACAAGGGGTCTGCTTACAAGCTTCTAGATTTAATTGATAAGGCGAGGCACAATTGATTTACTGGTCCGTTTTTCCACCGATAGTGGCCTAATAGGCCCGACCAATTAAAAATGTAACCTCTAACTAGTCTTGTATTTTTTATTGTCCTATCAAAATGTGCAGGATTTCATGAGGGAAACAGCCTCAGCCTTCTCAAAATGATATGTTAGAGCAATAATCATCAAAATATTAAGGGAAAAATAGGCAGGGTAAATTGTAATTTTTTCCTCTGGCCAATTAAAACATCTAAACACCCGACTCAAAAAATAAAAGACACATATAGAAAATTATGTTTTATTTAGTCGTCCCCCGACTATTCAAAAAAGCTTCGAGACTGACCTAGGGACCAGTGAATCAATTGTTCCCCGCCTAGAGGGCATCACGAGCTGACAGTCAGAAGTTAAACCTAGTATATCAGACAAATGGTTGGGAAGTTAAAGCCATTAAAAGATGAGGACTATGAATATGAAGCCAAGGCTGAAGTCAAAGCTTTGACTTATTTGAGCTATGATGCTAATGGATGTGGTCCAAAGTCTCTAGGCGAATTCGTTATCTATAGTCCACTAAAGATAGAGGGGGTGGGGGGTAAATTTCGGAGAAATTGAAAAGTAAAGAAACGTTATAAGGAAAGAATAAAAGTATTGTTAACCAATTTAAAGTGTCCCTGGCAATTATTTAGTGATGTATTTAATCATTGTGCAACATGATTTAGGGGTATCCCCCGCCCCTTCTAATGGTATGCCCCTTGTAGCGGGTCGGTAAATCTATTTCGTAATGGTTATGTTTTCCCGATTTCCTTTTATAACAAAATCATTACAATCCTGTTTTGAAGTTTATTCTTTCTTGTTGTTTGAATAAGTTATGTGCCACCCAGTGTATAAAACCTATGGTATATTGAGACTAAAGATGACAGAGGGGGAGGGGTCCTCGAGACTTTGGACCACATCCCTAAAGCCTATGTGGCTATGTCGAATCTTTTCAAGCTTTCCAAATCACCCTATGTTAGCAGAAAATATTGCATCGGATGGGGGCCCAGGAAATGACATCATTGTTGTAAGATTACAGCCACTAAACAATAGCTGGGTGTAAGATGGTTCCAGTATCTGCAAGACTAAGCGTGCAAGATGGGGGTATTGGGGGTATAGTCTAGTGGATATAGGCCAAAAATGGGCTTAAGGTCAAAGTGGAATACATCAGAAGTTTAATTGCATATTGTTATTACCCACTAGTGGAGGCATCTTACAGTTAGTATAAGAGAGCCAGGTGCTGTTGGAATGATGGGACATAAGAATGTGCCCCAGTTTGGGCACTTTCTCCTTAACATGGTCTATGAGTGCTCAGAAAAGGCTACCAAGCTGCCTTTTATGTGATTCGTTGGGGCAACCTTGGTCAGGGGGTGGGGCCATGGCCCCTTTCGCCTGCCCCTGATGGGTATGAAGCCCCTGCTTTTGCTTCACACAGCCGAAACCAGCATCGGCTCTGTGACTTAGTAAAAGCTTTTTCTTCGGTTTCATAACATAACAAATCAGAAAGATTTGGTTCTGTTGTCTCAAAACTTGAAAAATGCAACTTGACATTGAGGTGATCCTACCTGCTCAGTGTCGTCAATAAGAACTGTAGCCTGTACCATGGGACCGGCTACGGAGGTCTTATGTACCGGCTATTGCCATGAGAAGATAGAGGTCATCAATAGCCCCCAGCCAGAAGTTAAAGCTAGTCAATCAGACAAACAATTTCGAAGTTATAGAAATTTAAAAAATTTATGTCAAAGGTGGCCCCACTTATGAAAGTGGTACCGCATATGAGCAACAGTACCATGGTCTACAAATAAAGTTACAGACAACACTGCAGCCTGCCAATTCCAAAAGTTCTTCTACTTCTGTAAAGTAAAATGCTTTTCCATCACAAATTTCTATTAAATCCGTCCACTGAAGATGACAGTTCACAA
>JAAUYA010130180.1_pt1 | contig 13881 bp, 2 predicted proteins | sample 7278161 | NCBI WGS metagenome assembly JAAUYA01 (sample SAMN14350120, study PRJNA611818) | marine sediment metagenome | isolation source: surface marine sediment (3m) | place: French Polynesia: Moorea | collected 2018-08
CTCGTCTTTCTATCGTGCCTCTCATGAAAAAGGATAAAAGAAGATTGAACTGAGCTTGTGTTTACAAAATAGTAAGCAAATCTCCCATGTATCAAAAATCAAAACAACCGGAGACAATACGCATTGGATGGAACTGTAGCGCCGATTGTCCAAGCTATTCATTATAAATGTGTAATGAGCACCAGTTAAAATCTATTTCATCATGATCAAAAAGCAGAGTTGGAAAACTTAACCACCTAGTACACGGTGTTTTATTACAAAAGATTTACAAAATGATGACTTTTGACAAGTTTAATTAATTTTGCCCAAATATGCTTCAATCAATATTGCTGTAAAAGGTTCATATCTTGTAGCATTGAATCGTGTCATGTGTGATTTACCTTCCACTGAAACATACCCCAAATTCATAATCCACAGTGTGACATTTTTCAACCCTTGCAAACAGTAATTCTTTTCCATCAACAGACAGTGATACCAATTTTTGGATTTTCCCAAAATTGAATGTTTCAAAATCATGTATGGATGGATGGTGCTTAAACTCATGTGAACCAGGTATCCAACAAACATTATGGCCCTCTCTCTTCTTATTCATGTCTGTTTTTTCACAATGCCATGTGACAGAATTTCCTTGGAAGTCTAAACTCAATTTGTTCCACGAAATTGCTGTATTTTCAACCATCTCCAGTTCAAAAGAAAACAATTGTTTATTGTTGCATAGTTCAATGACAATGCTAACTTCTGCGGGCGTAAGTGTTGTAGTTCCAGTCTTGGTACTCTTCGGGGTTGTTTTCTGACCAAGTTCATTCAACAGTGCGATGAATGCTGGTTTCGGGTTATGTTATGAATGTTGCCGACATATTTGGCTTTAAGGTCATGGGGTCACGACCCTAGTCTTTGACCTGGCCTAGGCACAGCTGGATGGTGCTTTTATTGCGATCAAAAACATTAATTAAAAACATTATTTCTTGGCATTGATTACATTTGACCTTAAGGTCATACTTTGACCTAAAGGTCATGCCCCTGACCTTTGGCCCGGCCCTGGCACAGCTCAGAGTGATGCTTTTATTGCAATCAAAAATAGTATTCCTTGGCAATTATCACATTTGACCTTAAGGACGTGACCTTGACCTCAGGGTAGCCGCCTTGACCCCAGCTATGTTAACATGACCACCTGCTGAGTATTCATTGCGATTAGAATATCGCTGTGAACCCTTGCAAGAGCTGTTTCTGTACTGCAGAATTGTGAGTATGTACTTCTGCAATAATTATTTTAATCCATTGATATCACAATAACCCACAAATTGAGAGGCTACATCTCTCTCTGATAGCTTCGACAGAAATGAAAGGTTGGACACAGGTCTATATGCAGGCATTGTTCTCACAGAGCCTTCGCATGGCTGAAACTGGTCATTTTGGACTGATTTCAGAGAATTTTGACCCTTTCTAGGGGGCCTACCCCCTCATATATAGATCCATTATCTTACCAGATTTGTACTGGTCTTGGAGGGGTCGGAAATCTTTGAAATCAGTGGAAAATGGGCGTAAATCCGCCGATAGGCTGCCCAAAGCAATGCCTGATATGATGGGAAAATTAGCTCCAAACCCAGCTTTTTGAATAATGGGAGCACGACTGCACACAGAAATCATGACCATAGGGGGATTTATGGACTGGCGTCTAAAAGAACCAGTACACTGATGGTGCTTAATTGTTTCTGAACCTGCCCTGTGGTGGTGCCACACTAGCTTCTATGCTAAGATGGACCGGCCAAATTTAGAGTGATATTTAGAGAACAGGACTCCCTGAATTTGAACTGGTCACAACTCCCTCAAAAAGCTGGTGGCCATTTTTCATGGATTTGTATGCAAGTTCTTCAGGCTACATGCGAGAGAAAAAATTATTATTATTATTATTTCCACATTTGTCTCACACGATTTCCAGTAATAATGTCCCTTTACCAAAATGTTCCTCTTCAAGTTGAATCAAAAGGTCCCTCCAGCTGAGTCAAAATTTTAGCTAAGTCAAATGTTAAACAGAATTCAGCCTACATATGTGCTCGATCACAGTGATCAATATTCAATGAAATGTTCAAAGCAACAATTGACTGAGTCCTTCAATTATATCCAGTTTTCCCATGCAGAGTAAAGACCATACAAGGACACATTTCAACTTCAGGTGCAAAACCTTCAGTGAGAAAAATGTCAGACAGCAACATGATTTGATATGAATCTGCCACAAATTCCCCCTTCTATGAGATGTAAAGGGTACAACGATGAAAAAATGTCACATTTCAACAATAACTTAAAAATAAACTTTGATTTGTCAAAATACTAGTATGAGCTGATATTGTACAGGTCTAGTCACGTGATTAGTGGCCATACCTCCATAAAAATCACACTTTCTATCAGCTAGTCGAGCCTGTCCTCATTCACATTTTTATTCAATGGGGTTCTTGGTGATGGGAAGTGTTGCAGTCAGCTGTGGGTATGACACATGTTTTGCGGTCAAGACTTGTGATGGACTATACCACTTCATATTTTCCATTGATCGTGTTGGGATATGATAAATGGGCGTAGGAATAAAAATAATAAAAACAAAAATAACCCATTTTGAAGAAGAGTGAGGGACTATTTTCCCTCGATGCAGGTTAACAGCTTCCTATGCTCTCCCATCAGCACCTAGCAGGGTAGGGAGCAAGCAACAGAACTAATAAACAATGAAGCTTTCTATGTTGTATTTCTTAAAAAGGATGTGTTTTGTGTGTCTGACAATCAGACAAGTGTGTTGATGATCCTTTATTTCAATTACATGACCTTTGAATATTTCTTATTTTCTGTTTGTTTTGCTCTATCTTTTAATTGGTTGATTTAAATCTACAACCTAAAATTTTGCACACTATAATATGAGCTGTCTTTAGGTTGCACTACATTGGTAAAGTACAATAAAAATGGATCCAAGTAATGAAAAGGGTAGCTATACCTGAACCATCCTATTAGAATATTTCTTATTTTCTGTTTGTTTTGCTCTATCTTTTAATTGGTTGATTTTAATCTACAACCTAAAATTTTGCACACTATAATATGAGCTGTCTTTAGGTTCCACTACATTGGTAAAGTACAATAAAAATGGATCCAAGTAATGAAAAGGGTAGCTATACCTGAACCATCCTATATTTTCCTAAAATACACTATCCTACATGTACCTGAAGTTCAAAAGAGATCACACTCAGATAGTCCCAGATCCCCCTCCACCTTTCCACCAAGTCTCCAGGCTAGTATTACTTCACAAGACTTGCAGTGCCAACGTCCAAATGTTATCTTCCCCATCTACTCTGCAAGAGGAACAAAGTTTTTTTTAAAATAACTGATTGAAAAATGAACATATGTAAACATATTGTATTTTTCCCTCCCGCGTCAGCGGTCGAGGGTATAAAATCGGTCCGGTGTGTGTGTCTGTGTGTCTGTCAGTTAGTCAGTGCTGAACCGTTTGAGCTACAGTTCTAAAATTCGGTGTGAGGATTGACCTTGATAATATTTCGGATGAGTTCGAAGGTCAAGGTCATAGGTCAAAGGTCAAGGTCGCCATTTTGAAAAATATGATTTTTTGACTTTGTCTATGGTGTGACCTATGTAGATTGCACAGAGCCATTTTGTCATGACACTTGACATCATGCCACGACGTCATGACGTCACGTGACGTCACAGCATGACGTCTTGATGTCCTTTGGCAACTTTTTGGGCAAGAATACTGAGAAGGAGGGCATGTCGATGTGATAAAAATACCTTTATTCCAGCTTTCTGTTACAAGTTTCCCTGACCAAGCTCCAAGTTCATCAGATGATTGTGGATTGCATCCTGAAAAAAAAGAAACTGGTTTAAAAGATACAAGTGATTTAGAATGTGTGTCAAAAGTCAGTGATGACAATAATAATTCGGTAAAATTCTGTGAACACTCCAATAGGTATGATGGATATGGTGGTGGGGGAACAAAGATGTACAAATCAGTGTCAAATTTTAATATACCCCCCTTTGAAAATTTACAAAATCTGAAAAATTCTCATTTTTTCATGCAGTCTCGGGAAGAGTTGTCCACCTTTACTATTCCACCTGTCTTTAATGGTGGTGCATTAAGCTACAAAATATTTAATGAAATGGCAGCACTTTTTTATGTAGATGACACACCTCATAATAGAATATACTATGATAGCTATGAGGACATGAAATCTATTCCTTATGTCCCGAATGAAAATCAGGTCCAACATATAGTAGCAAAATTAGATGGAGACTATAGGGACAAAACAATATTCATAGGTTCGCATCCAGAGCTGGTCATTTCTGGTACCCTCTTTGTATATTATTTAGGCAAGGTTCTTCCCCTTTTAAGGGAGATATTACCCCAGATTAGGGAAGATGTACATAATGAAAAACAGTGGGAACAACATAGTACTGTATGGCACAAAGGAGGTGATAATTTTGAAACAGCTGTAACAGAGATTATTCAAAATATTGATTCTGCATCGCAATTTGGAAAATTTGAGGAAACAGATTTCGACATTTGTAAAATTGCAGACCTTAAAAGCACAAGGTCCATTCACGTTTCAATATTACACAAGATTTGTGAAATATTAAATAAAAAACAACAGCATAATCACACTAGAGTGATCCAATCTCTGCGGGACTTAGATGACATAAAAACCCTTCTAAATGGTTCAAAATTTACAAATTTAGTGTTGATATGCCATTTAACATCAGATGTTAAACAGTCATTTTTGTACAATGACCATGCTGGACTAGATTTTTCTCACTTTACTGTCTTGAAATTTAATATAAAGAATCATTATCTATCATATATTGATACACTAGGATTACCAATGCCTACTGAATTGTACAAACTTTTGTGTGATGAGTGTTGGCTAGCATTTGAGGAGAGTCCTTTAGAATACTTTTGCCATGACTCTTCTGGCACATTTGTGAATGATGACATGATACAGCATAATTGTACAGATGAGTGTGATCTCCTGGCCCCGCAACAGTCTCAAGAAAATTGTAAAACCAAAAATATTTGTGGTATTTCTGCTGCAGTCTTTGCTGCAATCGAGACCTTAAGAAGACCAGAAAGACTAGTAACTAATTTGGCCATATTGAATTCGGAATACATATTTATGGCAGGTGTTTGTCTAATAACGTATGCTGAATATTTCTTCAGGAAAGTAATTCTGTTTTGGTTGTTTAGGAATGATATAGACCTGAACATGCTAGAAATTGATTTACATCACAAAATAGATTTCTCGTTGACTAAGCTTGCTTCTTCCACTTCTGAAAAGAGATTGCAAACTAGTCAGGAAGATTCACTCTCTATACCTAATACTTCAGATAATGATGAATTCAGTGTGCCAACACATAATAATGCACCAACACAGAATGATACTCCAACAGTTAATAGTGCATCAACACAAGATGAAGTGCAAAGCACTTACTCACCATCAAATGAAAATCCACCAGTAGGTTCAGACAAAGATCTATTGGCAACAACCAGTGCACAGATATATGAAAGTACACCACCACATAACAGTATGCCAAGGGACAAGGTAAATTATCAAGCAAACAGTAACGAACAAAGTGCACATTCATCACCAAATGTAAATGAGCCAGGCAAAGGTCCATTAGCCACCAGTACATCAACAGATAGTAGTGCACCTTCACATAATGGTATGCCAACTCATAATAACATAAATTATCAAGCTAATTCATATCAAAATCAACCTGTAGAGTTCGATTTAGAAAATATTTCTTCATTACACAGAATAGATTTTCTTCCTATGAATATACCAAACACGTTGTTATCGACTACAATGAATTTAATACCTGAGGAGAGACTGGATCCTACAAATTGTTTCCTTCCAGTCTACACTTTACACAATAGTGATGAAATAGAATTCATTCCCCCAGAAGACAAAATTGGTGACGTAATTGTAAAAAACGTAAATAATAGGAGTGCAAAAAAATGTTATGTTCAGCTAGACTATGGTTATTTTCATTTCTCAGTGTTTTTACACTTAGATAAGTTTTTCAGGGCCAAAGAAATCAAGCGTAATGTACTAAGGGAAATAGAATGGTTGGAAAATCCTATGTTTACGAAACCGAGCTGTCCTAAAAAAACTATACCCATGGGTGATATTGCCACATTTACCTCAATTATTCACAAAAATGTTGACCAGTGTGTACTTACTTTATCGGGTATAAATGTGACTGTAAGTGAAATTTCTGAGCTTACATGTGGCCGTTGGCTTAACAATTCACTAGTATTGTCTTTTACACGGCTAATACAAGCACAAAGTCAATCTAATATAGTGTGTAAATTTCTTGACAGTGAGCCTAATTTAGATATATTTTCGATATTTGACAGGGATTTTTTGCAAAAAGAAAACATCAGGGTGGTTTTCATATCTCATGTTCAATATTTAACAGACAGAAAAGAAACTATTATAGGTAGGTTCAATAACAGTGATGCAAACCATTACTCAACAACAGTGTATGATTCTAGCATCAATACGATCTCTTATATGGACACATTCGCCATTCCAATTCCAAAGATATTGGTAAAATTTTTCAATAATTTGGCAAAGCATTTGAAAAAAAATGATTCACCAAATTTAGTCCATGCTCACAATCCCAATGGAACAAGGGTGACAAATAGGAACCGTTACCATCAATGTATCAACTGTCTCAACTATCCAATACAATCTTGTGCAACCATCTGTGGGGTAGCAAGTTTAGTTACAGCTGCCATTGAAGTGTTTGATACACCCAAGGAAGGTATAATAAATTTTATGAACAACTATTATCAGTATATGCATAAAAATGTCTCAAATTATAGCACATTTCTGAGATTGGTTCTAATATCCTGGCTGGTGAATAGTTCTATTGACATTGACCTATTAAAAAATAATGAAAGTCAAAATGTTAAAAACATGAATTCTAGTGTTCAAAAAAGTCCACCTCATAAAAAACGCAAACAAGGGCCCTCATTTTCCTCCCCTCCTAAGGGTAGTTCAACTAATAATTCAACCAATAGTACAACAAAATCTATGAACAATCAAGTTAAAAATAAAAAAAATTCTTCATCAGGTAAAAGAAACAGTTCCAATAAAACAACAACAATAAATCAGTCACAACAAGATATATCCTCCCCTATTTCCCAGGAAGAAGACAACAACAACAATAACAACAACAACAACAACAACAATAACAACAACAACAACAACAACAACAAGAGACACAACAATATAAAAAAGGCTACTAAACAGACAGAGCCAAATGAATCTTGTAATAAGACACAAAATAAAAAGAAAGAAAATCTCTTTGAAAGTCTTAAGATTAATGTCCAGCATATTAAAAATTACATAACAAGAGATCCATATATTCGTTTTGATAAGAAAAAGGACAAGTATTTATTAGTCCTGTACACAAAATCAGGGTGCTCAAAGACAAAATTTTTTCCAGATCTAGATTCAATTTCACTCTTCTTAGTATCTGAGGGCATTCAGAATTATGTAAATGCTCCAAGTAGAAAAAAAAGCAAGAACAAAGATTTCAACTCCTTTATTTTTGAAACTTTACATAAAAAATGCGAAAATATAGTTTCAACAAAGGTATCATTTTCTAATAACAACAAAGCTATTTTGATAGCAACTTTTAATGACAGAGAACAAAAAACAAAGCAATTCAACAACGTTTCAAACATAGATGAACTGTTAGTCGAAATCATAAATTTCTCCAATTCAGATAGCTTTGTATCTTTTTGTATAGGAAAATGGTCAAAAATACAAACAATTTCTCAAGGGAATGACACAATGTTTTTTGTTGAAAACACATGTCCATTTGACATAAGGAAAAAATTCAATTTTTGTCGGTGCCATGGAAAGTCAATATCATGCACCAGAGACAGAAACACAATGTTTCTTTCTGTTACAGACACTGAGAAATGGGGGAAGACACATCGCCTAAATGACATTTATAAATTATCTGATGAAAGGAAGCCTCACACTATCTTGGGGATAGAAATTAAATGTGCTTCCCACACTGATCAATGCCGAAGTGATTGTGGGGCTCTACTGAGTGACATTCAATGCGATGATAATGTTTGTTCGAACTGTGCAGAAATCTTAAAACAATGTCACAATTGTAAGTCTTTTGCTAAAAATGAGTATGATGATTATGGGGAGCATACCTATTGCCATTCATGCCTGAACCATCTTATCACAATGGGTGAGGAAAAAGAGATAAAAAAATATGTGGACCATACACCTCAACATTCAAACCACTTGAGGTGTAAGTATGAATTAAAATTAGAATTGGTTTCGGATGATCAACGTCATTTTACTGTGTATGAAAATCGGACTAACATAAATTTCCATAAAAATGTTCCAATGCAGGCTAAAAAGCGCTTAACAACTTCTCAACGTGATCGTATAGACTCTGCAAGAGCAGTTGCCTCTGCCACCCCGTTAAAAATATTTTCCACAGAATTTGGCGTAGATCCACTAAGATATGGTGATCAAGATAAGGATCAAAACATCTCAATTGCACAAATTGCTGAAAGGTGCAAAACTGTAGATTCTCATTACATTATGAGAGGCAATTGTGCAAGTGGACCTGAAAAATCAGATTCTGATTGGCAGAATTCAGAAAGAATTTTGGAAACAAACTATAGAGATGTTTTGTTTTTTCAAAGAGGTAATATGGATTTGCAGAGGCATTACATAGTAATTTTATGCCCTGATTTTAGTAGTAAAATACTTTCAGAACAGAAACTTATTGGTTATGACTGTAAGTGGGATTTTAATCAGGCACGATTTGGTACAAACATTGTTACCTATCCTGACAAAAGTGGCCAGGGCAGAGTTGGTGCTATAAACATAAGTAATTCCGATGAGCATGAAATACACAAGTCAACTATGCAATTTCTAACTGCAAATGCACAATGTAGAAATGAGAATTGTGATCATGAAAAGAAACTTTATCTCTTTAATGATGGTATGGGGTTCTTTCAAATACGCCCATGTACCTTGACAAATGGATCTGTATTCCATCCAGCTGTAGAGCATGATAAGAGCCCTTCAGTTAAATGTGCACTTTGTGACCAGAACATGGCTTCCTGTTCATGTAACTATCACATTACTGAGGCAACCAATGAAAAATTCACCAAATGTTCTCCAAAACTTAAAAATTTATCTGAACCCCTAACAATAGCTTTTAAATGTGTACTTAGGTCATGGTGTAAATCCATCAGACTTCTATTAATAGACAAGTTTATCAATTATATTAGTCATATTCCAGAGGAACTTCTACCTCTATGTGATAAAGATGAGATAACATCATATTTCAAAGAAAATTGGTTCAATACAAGTCAGGGGTGGGAGGACTGCATCACTGCTGAAGTCATCTATAATTTACCACCCAGTGAGCGATTAAATAAATTAACATTGACAAATAATATGACAGAAAGAAAATTTCGGGAAATTGTTGAATGTGACTTTAATAGTTTCACTAACAAATCTTTGGCAAGGCTTTACAGAAAATTGTTGACAGAAAGATTTCCTTTAGAAAAAAAACGGTATTCCACAAGCAGGCCTTGCCCTTCAAAACTAAAACCAGATGAAAAAATTAAAGTTAAGAAGGGAATTAAACTATATGATGATAATTTTGTTAAGCCAATAAATGGGTGGGAAGAGCATGGTTGGTTTTTGGTTTTTAGAGATAATAGGCCTAGCACAATTGATGAACCTAATTCTGATACAGAAGAATCAGCGGACATTTTTGGGGAGGGAGAATCATCTGGAAATAGCTTAGGGGGCACACAATCATCTGTGAATGTCTTGGGAAGCATGGGATCGTCTCATAATAATGGAGGGACCACACAATCTTCTGGTATTTTGGCAAATGATCATATTTATTCCATTGGTACAGATGCATCTAATATACTTCGAATTTTGAAAAATGATGCCATAAACATTTTTAAACGTCAACTTATGGAAGAAATTTCTGGACATGATATTGAAATAACATATAATTCAGATGAATTTAATATTGTTAATGTTTTCCTTCTCATATGTTCTTGTCCTGTTTTTGTAAGCAGAGGGCAACTGCATCCATGCAAGCATATAGCAGCCTCTATATGCTTTACAAATCAGACAAGTGAGGAAAATGCAATTAAACGAATTTTGGAGACCATTCCACCTGTTTTGACAAGATTTTATAATTCCCAACCTATAAACTTTGAACCAGCTACACAAAATTTTGATCTGATAGAAAATTATTTATCAATGTCTCACATGGCTAGCACTGAGGAAATGACAAATGCTGCTGACGGTTGCCTTCTCACTCCATTAGATGACAGTAATGAGATTGAAATGTCACTGGCAGGTAGACCTGCCAGAGATATTACTAATAGACCATACAGAAGAAAAAAGGATAAAGAGCGAAGGAAAAGAAAGAAAGAATCCAAGGGTGTAATTGATAAATATAGACCAAATATTGTATTTCGAAAGAAGGTTAAAGATAGTGTTTTGGGTAAAAAGAGATTGTCTTCTCATCCAAGAAAGAATATAACAAAAGAATACGAAAACAATGTAAAATTGCTAGACCTTGAGATTGAACAAAAACTTGTAGGAGAAATTGATCTTGAGGCTTATAAAACAAGAGTTTGGAAAGCCGGTCTTGCTAAGCGCATAGTGAAAAAACATAGGAATAATAAAAATAAGAAAAACAAACAACATAAGACCATTTCACATTGCTGCTTCTATTGTAGAAAACCATTAGACCCAGTACAAAATACTGAATGTTCAATTTGCCTTAAAAAATTTCACAAAGCATGTGCTATTAAGTGTTCTATTGGTGAGCTATACAAAATTGATTTTACATGCAAATGGTGTGGGGCATTCAAAATAAGCTCATTAAAAAGAAAAATAAAGAGAGCAAAAACTAAACAACAAAAAAAATAAAAAAATAAAAACGAACTAATAAAATAAAACATAAAATAAAAATGATAACACTATCAAAAACATGTTCAAAACATTTCACAAAATAAAGAAGCCATGTTTTGGGATAAACAGATAAAGCAGATAAAATATGCAAAAGGAGATAAAATATGCTACAGTGTTTGTATCATACTATAAGTGAGTCAGATTTGACCCCATTGCTTAAACAATCTCCAATGTTATGATAGTGCTGCTTGTTCTATATGAGATGTTTCTTTGGAGTATAGTTTTGGCACTACGCATTTGCAGTCGAAACACATGTATTCTGAAAATGCATTTCATACATAACCAAAGCTTATTCTATGTATAACATTGGAGGTGAGTATCTAGCTGAAGACATAATTGTAAACAAAATAACTTTGCATAACAAGTTGTCATACAACTTTCATATAACAATTTTATACACCTAAATACCATATACTACTTTTATGCACCTTTCAGCAATTTGCCCAATTTAGATATTTTGATCCTTTTCTTGATACCACTTTTATATAAGCCACTGAGATTTAATATGCTTTACATATTTACTTAAGTCCATCTAACACCGAAACTGCTGTTCAAATAGGCCCAGAATAATAAAATATTTCCAATGTTATCATAGCACCGCTGGCTCTATATGAGGTGTTTCTTTGGGGTATAGTTTTGGCAATACGCATGCATTGCAGTCGAAACAAACTTACTCTAAAAATGCATTTCATACACAACGCAAGCTTGTCCTATGTATAACACTGGAGGTGATTATCTAGCTGAAAACATTTCTAAGTAGAACAACTATGAATAACACTTTGCGATACCATTTTTATAAAATAATATTCATGTATCTGAAACAAATCTGAAGCTAAAACTTCTAAATTAGGCTGGGAATATATAAACAATTTCTAAACTTATCATAGTACAGCTTGTTCTATATGAAATGTTTCTTTGGGGTATAGTTTTGGCACTACGCATTTGCAGTCGAAACATGTGTATTCTGAAAATGCATTTCATACACAACATATTAAGCTTGGCCTATGTATAAATTTGGATACAATTATGTTAAAATATTCCCAATGTTCTCATAGCACTGCTTATTCTATATGAGGTGTTTCTTTGGGGTATAGTTTTAACAACATGCATTCATTGCAGTCCAAACAAACATACTTTAGACATGCATTTCATACACTATCAATGACCCAATATAACAGTCATCTCTACATTCTAATATAGAAATAAGGGCCTTGTGCTTTTACTGTCAACAGGTGAGGTAATAAAATCGGTTGGATAAGTACATCTTCATTTGATTGAATTGGGCTATATATACAGTATTACTGTACACATCTGAGACATATGACTGTGTGGTGGACAGCTTTAAGGGTACTTGCTAGGCATGATGCCAAATTCAATGAAAAAAGACACACTGCACACCTTTCCAAATTCTGTAACTAGGCAGAAATTATAACAAAAAGCATAACAATGTGGACGCTTATTTTTTTCTCAACCTGCCCACTATGGCCACTTGGTGAAAAAAAACTTTCTTTAAATATGGTCTGGTTGTAAAATGGGTCTGCATTTTTCAGTGTTTTAGCATCATACATGACAAGTACCCTTAAAGTGCAACTCTTGCCAAAACTGATCATGAAGTAATAGTTATAATTACCATCATAATACAAAAATTATCAGAAACTGTTAAGATTAATATAACACAGTATCTTGAAAAAAATTAATAATATGAATGAAAACATTAATTGCAAAAAGAAAGAATTTGAGGTTGTATTCTATCGAAATGCTCCTTGAAAGCAATATTTCATAAGTGTAATATATTAAAATATCTACCTTAAAGTAATTAAGATGTAAGATCTGCATTTTGTGAATGTGTTCTGGGTTTGTTCTATAAGATGCCATCATGACATTAGTCTCTCTCTCTCTCCCTCACTTCTCCTACAAATAAAATTAAGATAGTCGAAACAGCCCTACACTTTCAAAGTCCTGTGGCCTTTCACATATTAGGTTGTGATATTATAGCAAATTTAGCGTGATCCAGAATGCTAAGATAGGAAAGCTGATATCAAGAGCTTATCAACAGTATATGACATGCCTGTATAGAATCTATATAGACATGTCATATACCTTTGGAAAGCTATTGAGCTATTTTATGCAGCACACCATTTGCCGGAAGGCAGCAATTTGCTATAACTTGCCCTCACTATGATAATATCCAAGTACACAGTCTATTCACCAAGTGGGCACACCTTATTTCTAATGTGCTGTTTGGGAATATGAGTTATTATTCACAGCTTTTGCTATAAAGAAATGAGGATAAGTGCAAGAGAAAGTGACAAAGGATGGGATATGCTGACATGTCTGCCTTTTGTATTAATGTACGTTATGTTCGGCAGAGGATATCTGCTTCATATTTTGAAGCAGATCTCCTTTGCCAAAACATGCTCCATATTACTACAAAAGGCAGGGGGTTAGGGTATCACTCCCCTTGGTTATGAATGAACCCACAATTTTTTCAAATTGTAGCTAAAAACACTGGTAGCTGAATAATTGCATTTAAGTCTATCCAGTGTGCATGTTTGGTAATTTAATATTAGTAATATATTGCCGCATGCCAGTGAGGTGGGGTCTCCATCAAACAACCTGGGCTCTGGGCAGCTCTGGGCAGCTCTGGGCAGCTCAGGGATTTTAACCATAATGACCTACAAAAATCTTAAAAGAAAAACGAACTGTACATTTGATTGCATTTTTAAGGTAGTACATAATAATTGTCTGAGGGGCATCCTTTTGAGTGCAATTGTGACACTGAAATCAATAGTAAGTCAAAGATTTTCAGCAGTGTGGAGGGGCCTTAATAGAAGAAAAG
>JAAUYA010203824.1_pt1 | contig 13840 bp, 5 predicted proteins | sample 7278161 | NCBI WGS metagenome assembly JAAUYA01 (sample SAMN14350120, study PRJNA611818) | marine sediment metagenome | isolation source: surface marine sediment (3m) | place: French Polynesia: Moorea | collected 2018-08
TGAACAGTGCCTATAAAAGTGATAGTACAAAAGCTGCATACCTCAATTTGTATTGTTTGAACTGTACTTAAAATTCAGTTTCATCAGGTTTTGTATTTGTTTATGTTTTACAACATCAACTTATTGTAATTTACTTGATATAATCTGTTAAAGAGCATAGTTAGAAAATGTCTGACATAATTTACAGGCGTAATGTTTCACAGCCAGGGGTCTTAATGGATCAGATACAGAACATTGAAGGAGCCATTCGTAATGAAGAAAGATTAGATAAACAGAATTACACACAAATTCTACATGCACTGAACAGTACAGTGTTCAATTTGAAGACTAAAGCTGCTCATGTATGTACCCTTGTAAGTGAACCGTTGCCAGATGATATTTTAGTGAAGTTGCTTTCTTTAGTGCCATCAGGAAATGTAGCACTGGACTGTAATGCAATAAGAGCTGTAAATATCTGTGTTAGAGATCATTGTCAATCCCTGGGTGCCATCTCAATCAGAATACTATGTGATTTAGTCACAACTAGAGATACACATCGATGTGTGTCGCGTGATGCAATGATGTCATTACTGGCATTAGCAGAGCAGGGTGCAATATTTGAACCCCAGCATACAGAAAGACTGTTAGAATTCCTGGTTGATGGTAGTTCTACAGTAGTCTGGAATTAAGCTATTTGGCATCTAAATGGCTGTTGTGCATTATTTTAACTGGGCATGAGGTTTCAGATGGGTCTTTAAACCTGATCCACACAGTTTGTCTTGATAGACAGAATGACAACCCAATGATGGCTTCAAATTGCCTCTTTGCTCTTGACTTTCTCAGCAATTACAAGAAGCTATCCCCTCAGATAGTAAAAACAATCACTTCGTCAAACTTATTGAAAGTATATAGACAGCAAAAAAGTTGTGACAAATATGACAGAGACACACTACAACAGTTACTTTTGACATTTAATAGAGTACCCAATGACAGACAGAATGCCATCGAAATACAAAACATACTCTGTGCAATAACCAAAATGATTGAGCTAAATACAGAAATCCTTGAGGAACAGGAAATGTCTTGCATTGAAACAGCTTTATCGGGAAATATTTCTCACATCCATGAATGTGCAGTGAACAAACTTAAGTCTGAACTCAATGGGCACAAGGAGAAGGGCAGGGTGGAGCCCGCAGCAAGAGAGTTTGACGCAGCTAACACAAGAATACGAGTACGGGCTGAGGTAACAGCAACAAGCATGCAAGCTGTACATGTTATGCATGGCGACAGTGAAACTGCAGTTGAAGATATTACGGAAGCTAATACAGATGCCTCAAAGGAATCAGAACATGGAAAGCAAACAACTCCAGATGTAAAAGATAAGGGGGATAATTGGACGTGGTGGAGAACTACACATAGTCAACTTGAAAAATATGAAAGAATGATCAAGAATGTTCATATGTTAACAGTAGTTGACATTGATTACATAGGAAAGAAGATGTTTGGTTGGAGAACATCATTGCAGTTTGAGAAGGCCCAGCAAGACATGGAACAACTGATTGCTTGGCTCCTAGCTGCTCTTGCCAAACAAGCGATCCCATTACCCAAACAGGTAAAAGATAAAGTCCAAAAGTATATCAATGGAAAAACACAGTTTACACCAGATAATCCAGATGAATACAATCAGCAGATGATCCTTATTCTTAACAAATTTGTAGAGCAAGGATCAAAGCTGGATGAGAAAACTGTCGCTGCAATTCAAAAATCCTTCACAAAGTATCCTGAGACTATTATTCTGCTAGATAACATAGTGAGTGATCACCCTGTCGATGTTAATGGGCTGGAGAACAAGATTTTAGACAGGGATCCAGAGACCTGTCGAAGAACTTGTAGGCTCTATTTTGAAGCTGCAAAACGAGGTGATAAACTCTCATCTATAGCTATTGAAAACTTAACCAGTGTAGCTTGCGGGAAGACATTTGAGAACACAGCTAGGCAAAATGCATTAGCTGGATTATCTTGGTCAGCAAAGTATGGTAATATCCAACATGCAACACTCAAGAAATTGTGTGATATTCTTGAGGATGAATCTGACATGCCTCTAGGAGTAAAAATGTATACAGTACACTGTATGTACAATGCATCATTAACAGTGAAGTTCAGTCAAGAATCATGCTTTCTTCTTTGTGAATTGGTGTGCAACATCAGTGGTTGGGATAATGCTTGGAGACAATACGAAATCTTCTGTCAGGTCCTGCAAATACAGATTGAAAAGCACAAAAATAGCCTCCAAGACAAGATGATCGAAAACCTCAGTGCTCTTCTTCTTGGTGGGCTTAATTTTGATATTTTGAATAGAGTCTCATGGATATTGTTTTATGTTATCAAGAATAGACAGACATTAAGTTCGCCATCACTTGATCATTTCTGCACATACCTCCTAGCGGAGGACCCAGAATTGTGTGGCACAATAGCAGAGGCCTTTGTCGAATACTTTGATTTCAGTAACTACCAAGAGTGTGAGATCAGTGGCATTTGTCTTGAAGCACTTGCCTCAATCCACTTGAAGCCTGTTAATCAAGATCTACAACAGCGAGCCCTAAGAGTAATTCAACGGGCAATTAGATTCAAGACAATACTTCCGAAACCAATTGTCAATGTTCTTTGTAGAAGTCTGGATCATACCAACATAAGGGTCAGACAGAAAACTATAAATGCCCTGCAAGAATATACTCTGAAGAGTGACCAAAACCTAAGCATCAATATAGTAAAACAATTGGGAGACATCATAACCAATGAACCACGCAATATTCAACTTGGTATCATACAAATCCTTGCAAATGAAGGGGAGAAATGGGTACTCCTGCCTCAAACGATATTTGAACAATTGCAGACAGTAATGTGTGACACAGCAACATGCCCTGAATTGAGATCAACTATTCGAATGTTTCTTCAGATGTCCAGCCTGAGGCAAAATCTACCAATGGAAACATTAAAAGTCCTGGACTCCTATTCTGATGCGGTGATTCTGAGCACACCTGGGGGATCAACATATTTCAATCTCGGTCTTACTGCAGAAAGACTTAGGAGATCCATCATGGTTGAACAGTCTGTTTTGTCTGCTGTGCACCTGTCACAATTTGTCCATGGCCTGGAATGTGGTGAAGAACAGTCCACATTGATCCTAGACATTCTCCATGAGGTTGTCCAGAAGGGACATTGTTTGCCAGTAGATGCATTGATGAAGCTACAGGAATATGTCAGAAGCATTGAAGTTAGTGATCAGATAGAACACATTATAGTGAGAATAATCCAGAACAAACAAAGAATAGATAAAGATATCCTCGACAAATTGATGCTAAATAACAAGCTTGTAGCATATGAAGCAATATCAGAATGTGGGCACTTCCTAGATGATTTTGAGCTGAACACTGTAGTGGAGAGCTATGACACATGTCCTCTTCTTGTACTTAAGATTCTTGAAAATATTGTTGAGTTTGGGCAAACTTTGTCTGAATCTCAGTCTGAGGTTATACAAAAAGCGTTACAATCAGCGGATGAGTCAATTGTCAAAACTGCTCTAAAGGTGATTGAAAATCAGACTAAACAACAATACGTAGTAAACCAGTACGATGAATATTTAGTTGCAGGCTTGAAATATATCCTTGAAACATGGGAGCCTAGTTCAAACATATATTCAAATGCAATGGACCTACTGGACATTGTCAATCATGCTTTGGACCAAGATGCAAACCATCTTTGCCTGTTAAATGAGCTTAGCAATGATCTTCAGTCCACAAACCCACAGGTGAAAAGTACTTCAATCGACCTTCTTGTTGACAATCCAATGCTTTCAAGAATGAATACAGACAAATGCATTCCAGCATTACAAAAGTCTGAAGCTGATATCTGCAAGAAAGCTTTGACCTTGCTGCAAACTTTCATTAGCATGGGCGGGAGGGTAGCAAGTAATACTGTGCAGCATATGCAAAACCTGATGTTCAGCGACAGTTTTGAGGAAGACTCTATAGATATTTTATCTGCCTGTCAGAGCCAGCTACTTGAAAAAATCTCACTTCAAGCAACTCAAAATTTCATTCTCAGAGCAAAGTTTACTGAGAATGTTGCATGCTACAGAAATCTCTTGACCATACTTAAAGGCTTGTCAACTTGCCGCGATACAGGTATCCGTGCCATGATAAACACATTTCTCACAATGAATAAACAAGTAGAACAGCTCATTCTACTGTGCATGGAGGGGGATCAACGCTCAGTGTTTAATGAGTCATCTAAACTATATGATAATGATAGGCAACACCACAATGAAATACCAATTACAAAGATTTTAGGTCTTACTGAGCTCTTATGGAATGACAGTAGTCATGCATGTGCAGCACAGGTCCTTGGTAAGGTACTCAGTAATAACAACCAGGAGATATCTGGGCAGGCTTTACACAACTTGCTGATATCATTAGATGGTCATTCGACTAACGTCCTAGTGAATCTGACCTCCATGGCATTGGCCAAGGCACCAATCACAACAGATATATTTCAAAGGATCGTTGCAGTTCTTGATGAAAAAACGCTACGACTCTGTAGCGAAGTGTGCAAAAGAATAGATGGCAGGAAAATAGAACTTGACACTAGTTTTTTTGACAAGGTTTCAAACTTAGTCTCCTCGAGAATGGATTTAGTAAAAGGAAAGGCTCTTGATATTCTTTTGTCTATAGCAATGCATAGAAAGTTACCCCCAAGAATCATTGGACAAGTTGTACAGCTGATGACACAAAGGACAGGCTCTACATATGATAAAGCCCTATTGATTGGTTTGAACCATTTAAGGCATGTTACAATACCACTAAAAGAAAATGACAAAGACCTGGAAAGAAGCATTCTTGAATCAATAGTAACAAAATACCGACAAGCTAATGAATTTGTTACTGAAATCACAAAGAGGATCAATTGTGATAGGGGCACAAAATTGCACCTGTTGTCAGTGACAATATCATGTCCTATACAATCGCTCACAAATGAAGTAGTACAACAATGTGACAAACTTCCATTGTTGTCGAACATCAATCTCATTCAGACACTAGCACAAGTTCAAAATGTGCAAGAGCACGAAATTCAGATATTCCAACAATTGATCATGTCTCAATTGCAATCCACAGTTGACACACAGGCAATGGACAATATATTACTAGCAATTGTGCAAAAATGTCTGACATCTCGATATTCATTGACAATGAATGACTTGATTGAAACTCTCTCCATTGTTACAGATTCAGATATTAATGCTTTGGACATTATTCAAAGAGTACACAATCCTGCAACCAAGAATGAATGGATATCATCAATGCAAAGACATTGGCTGAGAACCAAGATCTCTCTTCCATACTCTAAACACCTGTTAGATATTCCCTTTGTGACAATAAGGGAACTGATACAATTTTCCAGAAAAATAAAAAATGAAATCCTTTCAGATATTCTCTGGATGATCTTTTCATTTTTCCAAGAGCACAATTATGAATACATTGACCGAATGCAGGTGTTGAATTCTTTACGGGAAGGTGCTCATGATGCAGATCCATGGAAAACGGCCCTTGAATACTCTTGCATCTTGAAGAAAATAGATCAAGTGTGGTCAAATATTCATGACAATCAATATCTTAAGTTGAAAGACATCATCACTGATCTACTGAAATTGAACTGGTCTGCTGATTTCTTTATAGAGCTGTGTTCAATTATAGAAAGAAGATATGTGGAAACCACTACAAGAACAAACATTCTAGACCCTCTTACCCTTTGTTTGCAGAAGGTTATGGAATTTGGTGTGGATGAAAAAAATCAAGATGACTTTCTGAAAATTTTCAGAGAAGTAGAGTTGACTCACTCGTCCAGAAACTGCATCCCACCCATGGTTGTGGAAACACACAAGCTCTGCATAAAGGCAAGCTTTAAAAGCATTGTCGAGGACAAGGATCTTGATACTCTACTATCAGAGATGAGTAAATCAAATGGTATGAAATATAATATGCCGGAGATAAAGAAATTCTTCAGAGAAATTGAACAAAGTGGAAACAGTTATTCTCAGATCCTTGAAATGTCTGATCATATCATAAATGAGTGGGCTAAACATGACATTTTTAATTGGGCCAAAAAACTAAGACAGCTGGAAGGACAGACTGAAGATAATAACTTCTTACCAGAAATGCTTGCTGTATTGAAGCGTGCAATGAATCTCCATAAAGGTTTTGAACCCCGTCTTGCCCAGGTTTTGACTATCTATGCCATGCTTAAAACAAAATGTGATGGCAGAGGGTTTTTAGCACAGATCAAAACAGGGGAAGGCAAGTCTGCAATCATTGCATTGCTCGCAGCAATAAAAGGTTTACAGGGGAAAACTGTTGATATTGTTACAAGCAGCTCTGAGCTTGCAAAGAGAGATGCAATAGAATGGACACATTTCTATGCCATGTTTGGTTTGACAGTCTCTGATAATACACGAGACATGTACTCTGGAAAGGTAAAGGAATGCTACAAAGCAGATATAGTGTATGGAGACAGTGGAAACTTCCAGTTTGATATCTTGCGGCATGAGTATAGCCAGATGGGAACAAGAGGGACAAGAGGATTTGAGGTTGTCATAGTAGATGAAGTTGATAATATGCTTATCGATGATGGCGATAAAATTGCAAAGCTTGCGACAGAGATCCCAGGAATGAATTGGCTATTGCCACTGTTTGCAGTTATTTGGATACAGCTTGAACAATTCTGCCTTAGCCTTGTGGAACAGCAAATTAAAAATGAGGAAAAACTGCAAGCTGCAGAAAATTATGTTTTAGGGACTATCAGGGACATGGTCAATGATGACATCATCAAGATTCCAAGACATCTGGCTGCTTATTTTGAAAGACAGCTACCCAAGTATGTTCTAAATGCAATTGTTGCCAGATTTCACTATAGGATAAATGAACAGTACATAATTGAAAGGAATGTCCAAGGAATTCGATCAATAATACCAGTTGACTATGGAAATACGGGGGTAGTGCAAGCCAGTACAGTTTGGTCAGATGGTCTTCACCAATTCCTCCAGCTAAAACACCACCTGCAGCTTACCCCCGAATCACTGACAACAAACTTTATGTCAAACATGGCCTTTCTAAGAAGATATGGGGAAAACATATTTGGCATGACAGGCACCCTGGGGTCTATAGCCTCACAAGATCTACTGAAGCACTGTTATCAGGTTGATACTGCAATTATTCCAAGTTACAGACCAAAGCAATTTATTGAGTTCAAGAGCATTATTGCTGCAGACGAGACAGAATGGATTGAAGAAATTTCAAAAGAAGCACAACATCAAGTGGAAATGAAAAGGTCTGTCCTAGTGATCTGTAACACAATAGCTCAGACCAAAAGAATTGTAAAACATCTGAGAGAGCGGACGAGAATTGACTCCAGCAAAATCAAAAAGTATTCTCGCAATGATCTTAAGACTGAAATCAATGCTGTCCATGCTATAATACAAGCAGGAGAAATAATCATAGCCACTAATCTTGCTGGAAGAGGGACAGATATTAATACTTCCAGTGTGGTTGAAAACAATGGAGGCCTACATGTCATTCTAACTTTCATCCCAAGAAATCTTAGAGTAGAGGAGCAAGCTCTTGGGAGAACATCTAGACAGGGAAAATGTGGCACAGGTAGACTCATACTAAACAAAGATGACATCAAACTTGCATACCCTGAGCTGCCTGAATCCTCCATAAATGAAAAGGTCCAGATCCAGCATCATAGAGATGCTCTAGAAAAGTCAGAGTTAGATGACCTTGAAGGTATGCTTCCATTGTCCACATTCAAGGATAATCTTTTCCAACAATTTTGTGCTCTTCTTACAGCACTTAACACTGGGGAAGACCCATACAAAAAAGCTGAAATTGAAGAAAGTTGGGGCCTTTTGTTGAAATCTCTGAATCTTGAAGATCAAAGGCCTGAACAAAACACACTTCAAACAGCCATTTCAAATGCACAGAAGCAATTCGATGATTTCAAGACACAAATCAAAGACGAGTATTATCAGCCATATCAGATTTTCCGTAATCCCTGCTACTTGATGAAGAAAGGCAATGATTTGTTGAAGAATTGGTGTTTCTGGAAACAAGACGCCATAGACATTAACCTAAACTTCAACTCGGATAAAAAGCTCAATCAGGCAATGGAATGTTACGAACATGCAATTCAGCTGGACCCTTTGTTCAGCTACAATGCATATTATACAACAGCATTAATCATACTTCAAATGGCAAAAGGCAGTGACTATGAGAAAGATGCCATCAAAATGCTGAACAGGTGTTCAGAAAAGACAGCTGAAATTATAGCTCAAAGTGACTGTGCCAGAGTCCTTATAAATGTTGCTCATAGGGACACTGGCCTGTATCATCAACTAAAGAATGAATTCATCATAAGAGATACCTTCAGGAGAAGTATTGACCAATGTTTAGTGAGCATTCACAAACACATGAGGTACATAGACATAGACTTCCATTCAGGCGAAAATTCAGAAATATTTTATGACTTGGATGACAAATATACATGTTTGCAATTGATCGATCAAAACTGGAATAGACAAACACAACATGTTTCCATCAGTTTTCATGGTTTAGAAAAGCACAGTGATACAGGAACAGTTGATCAAGCTGCACAGACAATAGCAAAAACTGCAGAACCAGACCAAATTAGCATAACATACAATTCGTTGCAATCTCCTGTTATACTGGATGTTTACAGAGAAATACAAAAACACTGCCAACCTGGAATGCAGCCAGAGTGTGTCATCATAATTGAAGATTTACCAAGACTCCTAATGGAAAATGTTACCAACAGACTTAGAGACACAACAGAATTGCTAAACAGGGGGATCAAAATTGAAATTAAGGGGCATAGATTGATAGAAGAAAATCATACACAAGTTGAATGGATTCTACCTGATACAGAAAATGTGTACAGTCTGTACAGTCTACACCTTAGTAACTTAGATGAGAGCAAAGTAGAATATGTCATGAAGTGCACTGACAATCAGCCAGTAAATCTGATATGTCACAATCTGAGGAAAAAGCAAGCTACATCTCTGATCACAGCCATAGACAATGCTACTGGAAATGGTGAAAAATGTGACATCCACCTTGAGGAATTGTCAGCAGAGGATGTACACGATGTGTACACCAGAACACGTGAAGGAAAAGACAACCAAGTACTTTGTGAGGGAATGAGGATAGCTTTGTGTGAGACATCAAACATAGATGGAGCAATAACCCGAAAAGAAACTGAAATTAAGTCATCACATGGGAAAATCCACAAGAAAGTAGCAACTAAGTTAAACCAAACAAAAAGGTATACGATTATCTACAGAGGTGTGAACAAAAAGCAGTTTGAACATGTAGTGGTTTGTAGGAATGAGATGGGCAAAATGGGAATCAAAGCTAATCACTTGACAGCACATCAGACAAACAAATTACTAAATCAGCTGAAAACGTTCCGTGACTTGGGATTTACAAGCATTCAATCAGAATTATTGATTGAAGGCCTTGAAGCATCGGAGCTAAGTGCTACTTGTCGCATATTGAGAGAAAAATATCCTGCCTTACAGAGTGCTGAAGTAAGTTTGATTCAAAGCCGTGAAGTAGGTTCCATTCAGAAAAAGCTAAAGTTTTGGGAAAATGCAACTGCTCAGATTACTGAAACAGTCTGCAAGGAAATGACTCATGACTGGGATTTCAGTGTTTTTGAAGAGCTTCCCGAGGATAGGACATATGCATTCAGATTTAAGTATTTGACCAACGAACTGATGGGAAACATTGCAAAGAAGGATCATGTACCTGTTTCTGCTGCAATTTGCCTAACCATTCAAAGACTGGGCGACCAGAATGCATTGACACTTATCAATGACTTTGATCATTTGACCAATGGCAATAACCTTCCAGTTTATGACAGTAGGGACTTTGTAGTGACAATAAAAACAGACAACAAGGACAGAGCAAAGAAACTGATCTGTCAAGCTAAACGGGCAAGGCAACCACTCCAAGTCAAATTCATGTGTCTTAAATCAATTTTGAAAGACATCTCACACGACAACTTTAAACTGTTCTATAGTGAGGGCTTTTACGACATTATGGACATCATAGAAAAACATCCCAGGCCATGGAGAAGTTGCTTGATTGTTGCAGTCCTTGGCACTCTTCAGATAGCAGGAGGAGTAGCTTTGTGTGTAACAGGTGTAGGGGTCCCATGGGGCTTAGGGTTCATATTTGAGGGGGTGGGTGACTATATATCTATAGCATTTGCCCTTGGAACACGTAGTTTTAGTTGGAAGATGTATGCTGGGATGAAAACATTGAGCCTTGCTGTGACTGTTGCATCATGTGGTGTATCTCAGATTAAGGCCGCTGTAAAAGCAGCACGGGCTGTTCAGCAAACAGCTCAGGAGGTTGGGGAAGAGGCTGTTACCACAGTAATAGAAAACATACCAAAGTTTGGAGCAAAAAAAGCAACAAAGATTGCTGTGGTCACCACTGATATCACTACTGAGATAGCAATCCGATCAACTAAAACGTTAGGCAGCATTGCATCTAGAACAGCTCTTCTTGCTTGGGGTCCTAAGCTACAGGATGTCTTTGAAAGTCAAATGTCACAGTCTAATGAGAGTGATGATGATCAGTAAAATGGTCAGCTTATACCATGTCATAGAGTGGAAAACAACGACGCTTTTACATCTCACTGTGCTTTGAAAATATCTTATGACAACTATTATGTATACTTGTCGTGACATTCAATTGCTTGAACCTGTTCAATGCATCAATGTACCCTAACCTAAAGTAAACCCTAAGATTTAATTTGTACAGTTTAGAAATTGACTGATGAGCTTCCTAATTTATCATGAGATAGACACTTATATTTAATTGTCATTTGATGTTGTAAAGAATTGAATTACCTGTGTTTTTGATGATATTAACTTTTATTAACAACTATTGTGCTGACTTTGTTATTGCCTCCATTTTGGTAATTAAGGATGCTCCGAACGATATCACTACGGTATATTTCTTTACCCTGTTGGGTTATAATGACAAATTTGTTATTAACATGCTACATGAGCATGAGAATCCAGATTATTATAAAGTTGTATCGGCCACACAGCTTCAAAATACAGCTTCGAGTACCAAAACTTGTGACATTGCAGCACCATCACCAAAGAATATCCTCATTCATTCAATGATTTTTTGTTGAGAGTGCAAAAATCAAAATTTCATGGTAAGGAGTGAACAAACATATTAGAGAAAAAGTATTTATCACTTTTCGTGTACCATTCCATCCATCATATAACCATAAGGGGAACTGTAAAAAGGCTACTTTATAATTGTTGATAAGCAGCTTTTTAGTGACAAATTATTTAACTAATCTTCAGCCAATGGTTGATTCTTATAATCTCATCTCAAACAGATTTTGGGATATTGATTATTCGTGATTGCATATATATACTAGAGTATTATGTACTCATTATCGACCGTGTACTTATCGATTATCGATCGCATAGCTTTAGCAAAAGTAAATAATGCACTTGGTAGCGTCCATCTGTTTGTGTGTCTGTTTGTATGTGCTCTCCCGCTTGAAGAGTTTGACTTAGGACCTTGTTTACCTTCAGGTTTGGAGCAAAGAATGGTCATTACCAGTCTTAGTATACAAACTATCATTTTGGCCCACAGGATATCTAAGATAACCTCTAGACACAAAAAGATGCTAAAAATAAACATTGGATTAACAGATCAGCCATGTAATAATGAAATAAATGTTGTGGCTTATTGTGACTCAAATCTTTATTCAAAGTTGTAGTGTTATAACCAACTGACAGTTTAAGGATATATGATGTGTATGAAGCCAAAACCCAATATCCTACTGATACACTTTGTCCTTTAACCTAAATAACAGGTCCTGGGGTCTTTTTTGACCCCAGAGGAACATAACACGTCATTATTTTTAATCGGTTGAACCTACTACCCTGTATGTCAATGTGCCCAAACACCCTAAAAGACGTGATGGGGTCAGATATGGCCGCAAGACTTAGGTTGGGGTCAAAAAATACCCTAGGACCTGTTTAACATGATTATTTTTTGGACCTATTATTAGGGTTAATTTTATATCTAAGACATCTTTCAAAATTCATAGTTACCAAGTACCTTTATTTTGATTAAAGCTAAATCTAGCCTATTTTTGGCAAAAAAGTGTGTTTTAAAATTGTCAATGTCCTATCCCTAAGTCTTTACGGCCTTATAGTCCTTGTAAAGAAAACTGAATGAAAATTAAATCACCATTTGTTTGTAGAATAAAACAGCGCTCTGCTGCTGTAGTTAACACAATGTGCGAAATGAGGTCTCTCAAGAATTAAATCTGTGCCAGTTGCATTTAAACCGTAATAATTGCAAGTATATTTTTATCATATTAACCCTCATCCAGTTTTGTGAAGTCGGCCTATAACCCTGCAGAGATTTTAGCATCATTCCTATGATCTAACCTTAAATGATCATAAAAAAAATAATCACAATTATTACGAAATACTTCCAACTGGCATATCTGTCAATTGCAGTAGAGAGATTAAGCACCTGGTGGGTTATGAAGCTCTCAGCGAGAATTCATTAAGCACCAATTTTTGGTATATTGAGAGACATCTGCACCATCCTCAGAATTGTGTACCACCTTTCATCAGTATGTGTGGGTCTTCCTACTATTTTTCTGACAATTGCAGTAGGAATTGAGCAGATGGTGGTAGATGAGGGGTCTGCCCAGTGTTTTGTTTGGCCCGCTGCAGTAGTGAATCTTCCAATAGGCTGCATTAAATAGCATAGCAATTCACTGATAGGTCCACTGCAGTAATGAGGTGTCCTGTCTGGTGTATTACGTAGATGGTGGGACATGGGGTGGCCTCCCCTGGTGTTTTATTAGGTCCACTGCAGTAGTGAATCTTCCCATGAGCTGCGTTGAAGAGAGTAGCGATCCTCCCTGGTGTTTTATTGGGCCCGCTGCAGTAATGTATCTTCCCATGGGCTGCATTAAATAGAGTAGCGACCCACTGATCCTCAACATTAAGCAGATGGTGGAACATGAGGGGGCCTGCCAGGTGTTTTATTAGGCCCGCTGCAGTAGTGAATCTTCCCGTGAGCTGCATTAAATAGAGTAGCAATCCACTGGTCATCCTCATCAATGAATACATCTGTAACAGGAACATTGTATAAATTCTAATCATCTCATACCCATCTGATTTAAGGTATATTGCTTGTAAAAGTTCCACTTTGTGTCAATTTCTTGATATTGTGATAGGAAATGGCAGAGCTATGACTTGAATGTACTAAGCTCTATTTTGATACGGGGAAGTTTTGATTTTATTTTTCAGATGAGAAGCTTCCACCCCTATTTTTGCTAAAATATATGGAACGTTTCCCTAGAACTTATTATGGGTGGTATACCTTACGAATGGAAATTATCATTATCACATCCCATAAGGCATGGTTGCAACTATAACCCTCATCAGTCGGATAAAATATGCCTCTTATGGTTTCATATCGGTTGGATAATTTACAGTTTGTTTATTTCTATTTTGATCATGTTTGTCTATACATTTCATTGTCTCTCCCATTGTCTGGGGCTTATCCTAATTCCTTACAGTAATCCTGTGTTCTGATTTCGAATGTCAACACACTTATTATGGCACCGTTATGCGACTGATAACAAACCGATTAGTCATGACGGATATAACTGAAAGTTCCTTACAAGCATGGTAAGTCTGTTATAAATGCCTCATGGGAAAATTGCA
>JAAUYA010222817.1_pt1 | contig 13834 bp, 9 predicted proteins | sample 7278161 | NCBI WGS metagenome assembly JAAUYA01 (sample SAMN14350120, study PRJNA611818) | marine sediment metagenome | isolation source: surface marine sediment (3m) | place: French Polynesia: Moorea | collected 2018-08
TAGGGTGTTGATTCTTTCCTATAAATTCACCCTGTTTTGAGCAGGGAGCAGGGAGCTCCGGAGCAGGGAGAGTAAATATTTCAGATACTATTATTAACAAAAAAACTGAATGAAAAACCTTCTTGTCAATTATTTCTGTTCTTAGCTCTTTCTGAAAATAATATGCTTAGATGTTTTGCTCGAATTTCGCCGACATAAAAATAGCATGATTTTCCTTCGGAAAATCAACACCCTAGCTGATGCCATTATGAAGTTTTGTAACAGCCTGCATAAATTTCTGAATTTTACTTGAAAAGTTAATAGGGGTTCGCCCATTTTATCTAGTAATCTGTAGGGAAAAGATGAACAGGCAACGGCAAAAGGTATTCACTAAAATAGCTATTTGGTTAGCAGCCGAGATTCTACTCAACTTCACGGGACTTGATGATCTGGCAGACTACAGCGAATTTATTTTCGATCGCACTGGGGTTGTATTGATTGGCTAAGCTAATTTTTGTTTGTACATCGCCACGGCCTAAAATGATGACTATTAGCTAAACATTTAATCAACGCTGTTAGGAAAGAAGTCATGGTGAAGTTAGTGATCTTAAAGTTAGGGGATGGTAACTTTGAGCAGGGGTTTCCCGTTACGCTACAGATTGGCTCCGATAGTACTCGCCCAGAAACAGAAATCACCGGCAAGCTCCCTCCGCGACCGGAGATTCTGCAACATTACAACTCTTGGCAATCAACCTATCGTCGTTTAGGCTCGCCTTCTCGTTTAGAAGCTCTGGCCAAACAGGTGACCAATGTTTCTGTCTTTGAAGAGTGCTCCCACAAGGCCCAATTACTGCACAACAGCTTCAATGCCTGGCTGTGCGCGGAATCGTTTCGACCGCTCCGAGAAAAATGGTTGGAAAAGTTAATGCCCGCCGATGAAATTCGGGTGCTGCTGCAAGCCGAAGATATTCAACTACAACGACTGCCCTGGCATCTTTGGGATTTGTTGGAACGCTATCCCTTCTCGGAAATAGCTCTGAGTGCTCCAGCTTATGAAGGGATAACCAAGCGATCGCGGGCGGGAGCTAAGGTGAAAATCCTGGCCATTTTGGGCAACAGTCAAGGAATCGACGTCCAAGCAGATCTAGACTTGCTCCAACAGTTGCCCCAGGGAGACATTCACTGGCTGGTAGAACCCCAACACCAGGAGTTAACTGACAGCCTCTGGGAGCAAAACTGGGATCTGCTCTTTTTTGCCGGACATAGTTCGAGTCAGGAGAATGGCAGGGGAGGCCGGATTTTTATCAATCAAACCGATAGCTTAACCGTTAGTCAGTTGAAGTATGCTTTGAAAAAAGCGTTAGCAGGCGGTCTCAAGCTAGCGATTTTCAATTCCTGTGAGGGTTTAGGATTGGCACGGGAACTGGCTGATTTGCACATTCCTCAAATCGTAGTTATGCGAGAGCCAGTGCCAGATCCAGTGGCGCAAGAATTTCTCAAGTATTTCCTCGCTGCCTTTGCAGGGGGCAAGTCCTTTTACCTGTCTGTACGGGAAGCCAGAGAAAGATTGCAAGGGCTGGAGATGCGATTTCCCTGCGCTTCTTGGTTGCCGGTCATCTACCAGAATCCAGCCGAACAACCACCGACCTGGCAGGGGTGGTGTGGCAGGAGGCCGGATGAGATTGCTTTTGGCTGGCACAGCCTCCGCACCGTGCTTCTTAGCTGCGTCGCCGTAACCGTCTTACTGCTGGGGGTGCGATGGGCGGGAATGATGGAGCTCTGGGAACTGCGGGCCTTCGATCTCCTGCTCCGCCTCCGGCCTGAGGAAGGGGCAGATCCTCGCTTGTTGGTGGTGGGGGTAACAGAAGCCGACATCCAGTCCCAAGACCCGCAGCAGCGGCGTGGCTCTCTCTCTGAAGCAGCTCTCCATCGCTTGCTGGAGAAACTGGAGTCCTATGGCCCCAGGGTAATTGGTTTGGATGTCTACCGAGATTTTCCCGTCAGTCCTGACCATCCAGAATTGGCAGCTCGCCTGCGCAACTCTGAGCGACTCGTGGCCACCTGCAAGGGAACGGACTCAAATCTAGACATGGTTGGCGTTCCGCCACCGCCTGAAGTTCCTCCCTCCCGGCTGGGCTTCAGTGATTTCCTGGAAGATGCCGACGGCATCCTCCGCCGCCAGCTCTTGTGGATGGACCCCGAACCAGTCTCCCCTTGCCCGTCCTCCTATGCCTTGAATGCCCAGCTCGCCTTCCGCTACTTAGCTGGCGAGGGCATTGCTCCTACTTTTACCCCCGAAGGCAACTTACAACTTGGCAGCACAGTTTTTGAGCGGCTTACCGCTCGGACGGGGGGCTACCAAAAGATAGATCCGGGAGGGTATCAAATCCTACTCAACTACCGTTGCCTGTCCTCTCCTGACCAGATTGCTCCCCAAGTTACCCTCACTCAAGTCCTAAGCGATCGGCTCTCCCCTAGTGCCGTGAGAGACCGGATTGTTCTCATTGGCGTGACCGCTTCCACTGCTGGGGATTACTGGTTGACTCCTTATGGGATAGGATCCTCAGAGCAAATCCCTGGCGTACTCCTGCAGGCGCAGATGACTAGTCAGATTCTCAGTGCGGTGCTGGAGGGGCGATCGCTCTTGCGCACTTGGTCTGGGTGGGGCGAGGCGCTCTGGATTGGTATTTGGTCCGTCATAGGAGGACTCTTAGCTTGGCGTTTCCGTCAGCTCATTAGTTGGGGATTGGCCTCAGGGGCGGCCTTATTAAGCTTAGCTGCACTCTGCTTCATACTCTTGATTCAGAGTTGGTGGGTGCCGCTGGTTCCCTCGGGGTTGGCTTTAGTGGCGGCAGGGGCTTTAGTCGCTTTTAGGGTTAAAACTAGCAAAGGTGTAAGCGATCGCTAATTAATTGTAAATTTATGTAACAAATTGCACAAATCTCCTAAATTCCTCTGAGGAGTTAATAGAACTAAGTTCACTTAACTTAAATCAAGGAGAGACAAAACCATGTCGAAAGAAGACGGCTACGAACTTAAGGCAGGACACTTTATACAGTAGATACACGAAAACAAGGGTAATAACATGATGTTTGGACAATATGATTATCTGATCGTTGGCGCAGGACCAGCGGGACTACAGTTAAGCTATTTTTTGGAAAAAGCGGGGCGGAACTACCTCGTCCTAGAAGCTGGCGATGCTCCCGGTACTTGTTTCAAGCAATTTCCAAGACACCGCAAGCTGATATCGATCAACAAGGTCTATACCGGGTATGACGACCCGGAAATCAATCTCCGCTGGGATTGGAATGCACTGCTGAGTGATAAAGAAGAATTTCTGTTTAAGCATTACAGCAAAAAATATTTCCCAGATGCGGAAGATTTAGTAAAGTATCTCGGCTACTTTGCAAGTCACTTCAATCTCAATATTCAATATGGAGTTAAAGTGGTCAAAGTTCGTAAACCAGATACATCATTTCAGGTTATCGATGAACAAGGAAATGTTTATTCTTGTAAGCGTCTTATTGTTGCGACTGGTTTCTTCAAACCATATATTCCCCCGATTCCAGGTATTGAGTTAGCAGAGAATTATGTAAATGTATCAGTAGATCCAGAAGACTTTGCTAATCAAAGAGTATTGGTTATTGGTAAAGCCAACTCAGGTTTTGAAACTGCTGACAATTTAGTAGACACTACCTCACTTATCCATATTGCTAGTCCAAATCCTATCTCAATGGCATGGACAACTAAATATGTGGGACATCTGCGAGCCATAAATAACAACTTTTTAGATACTTACCAACTAAAATCACAGAATGCCATCTTAGATGCAAACATTACTAAAATAGAGCGTCAAAACGGCGAATTTGTGGTCACAGTTGCCTACACCCACGCTAATGGGGAACAAGAAGACTTGGTTTATGACCGCGTTATTGTTTGTACGGGATTCCGCTTCGATGAATCTATTTTCGATGAATCCTGTCGTCCTGAACTTGCTATCAAAGGGCGCTTTCCAGCCCAGACCAGTGAGTGGGAATCAACCAACATCAAGGACATGTACTTTGCTGGTGTGCTGATGCACATGCGGGATCACAAGAAAAAGCAATCGGGCTTCATTCATGGATTTCGTTACAACATACGGGCACTGCACTACATATTAGAGCAAAAGTATTACAATCAGGAGTTACCCCATCAGCTAGTGGAATCTACGCCCGAGAGCTTGACCGAGGCTATTATCCAACGAGTGAATAGGAGTTCAGGACTATGGCAGCAGACTGGTTATTTATGCGACCTGATTATCATCCCCGGTCAGGGCGAAGCAGCGCGATACTATGAAGAATTGCCCACGGACTATGTACATGAAAGCGAGTTAGGTCAACATGACCACTACTACACTGTCACGTTGGAGTTTAGCCATAATGTCGACAAAATTCTAGATCCTTTTGCAATCAACCGCGTCCACAAAGAGGATTTTGATAACGCTTCGCAAAGTGCTTTCCTTCATCCCATCGTTCGGCGTTTCTGCCGTGGGTCAATGATAACCGAACACCACATCATTGAAGACTTAGCAGGTGAATGGTTGGAGGACATACATATCAAGCCGTTACTGAAGTTCTTTGGTGGCGAACTAGCCAGAACCGCAGAGCTACAAGCTGTTAACGCATAGAACATTATTCAGAGTCATCTGCTTGGTGTTGATTGACTCTGAAGCATTCTGAAACAGCTTTCGTAGTGGAAATTAGCTAACCGGAAATCTAAGAGGAAAATATGCAATCAGACAAACACTTTGACACAATTATTCTCGGCTCAGGTATCTCAGGGACAGCTCTAGCTAGCATTCTGGCCCAGCAGGGATTTAGGGTACTACTACTGGAAAAAGGAACCCATCCCCGTTTTGCGATCGGTGAGTCCATGTTACCGCAAACTTCGATGTGGATGTGGATTGTCGGGGAGCGCTTTGGCGTACCAGAGATGAAGAATCTGACCAATGCCAAGGCAGTTCAGCAGCACGTGTCATCATCCTGTGGCGTCAAACGCAATATTGGCTTTGTTTATCATCGAGAAGGCGAGACGCAAAACCCCAATGATGGACATCAACTCATTCCACCGGAGAACCCGTTCTTCTCTGAAAGCCACCTATTTCGCCAAGATGTCGATCTCTATATGCTGAACGCGGCGATCGGTTACGGTGTCGTATATCGGGATTTGACTGAATTAGAGAATATTGATTTTCAGGAGGATGAGGTACGAGTAAAGACTAAAGATGGGGAAGAATATAGCGCTCGCTTTTTGGTAGATGGCTCAGGCTATCGCTCTTTAGTCGCCCAGAAGTTTAATCTGCGGGAAAAACCAACCCGTTTAAGAACGAATTCCCGGGCAATTTTCACCCACGTCACCGGTCTGCGTCCCTACGACGACTGTATCAGCGAACAAGCAGACTCACTGGGGCAAAGCCGTGGATGGCATGAAGGCACGCTGCATCACGTTTTCGATGGCGGCTGGCTCTGGATTATCCCTTTTGACAACCACAGTAAGTCTGAAAACTCAGTGTGTAGCATTGGATTAATGCTGGATGCCAAAAAGTTCCCCAAAAAAGACCTTAGCCCAGAGCAAGAGTTTCAAGAGATTGTGGAACGGTTCCCAAGTGTTGCGGAGCATCTCAAAGACAGCAAGCCGGTGCGTAAGTGGGTATCTACCGATCGCCTGCAATACTCATCTACTAAATCTGTAGGACATCGTTATGCTCTCTTAAGCAGTACCTACGGTTTCATCGATCCTCTATACTCAAGGGGTCTGCTGAGTACCTTTGAAACTATCCATGCCTTGGCAGGTCGATTGATAGGTGCATTAAAAGATGATGATTTTTCACCGGAACGTTTCGCCTATGTGGACAAGTTGCAAGCAGCACAACTTGATGACACCGACAAAATCATCTACAACGCCTATCGTTCCATGTCACACTTCGAGTTATGGAACGCTTGGACTCAACTGTGGCTAGCGACAGTAATTTTCGGTGACACTTATATCTTTAGTCATTGCCTCAAATATATGGACAGTGGTGATGTCTCCTTGTTCGCCAAGCTGGAAGAAGATCCTTGTCCTATAGCTGGAGCACCTTTTGCTAGGGACATGAAGTCGATCGTTAACGGCTATGAGACTGTATTAGATCTGTTTGAAGCAGAAGAATTAGAAGTAACTGCCTCAGAAGCTGCCTCGTACATGCTTGATCTTCTTGGGAATTCGGATTGGTTGCCTAAGTCAATTTATCCCTGGGGTAGCCCAACAGCAAGGCATATTGATTTTAACCTTGTTTTCCGAGATTGGATTACTTGGGGCAAATCTAAAGCACCATCAGCCATACGAGAAGAAGTGTTTGACTTCCCACTACCTGAGTTGGAATTGGTCACTGCATAGACAAGCTAGAGGAGTCTTTGAATCAATTCAACATCAACAAAAACAGTAGATCTGTTGCCACAGTAGATGGCTATCTACTTCTTTAATTAAGAACAGATTGTTCAACAGTACATCTATGATGCCGAAGACGAATAAAGATATGGTCACTAATTCTATGTATGACGTTGTAATTTGCGGCGGAGGACTAGCTGGTCTCTGCCTAGCCAGACAGCTAAAGCTAACCATGCCAGAACTCTCCGTTCTTGTTCTGGAAAAAGCATCTGGAGAAGTTCCTGTCTCAGACTACAAAGTTGGTGAATCTTTCGACGAGACAAGCAACTATTATTTGTCAGAGATTCTGGGGCTTAAAGACTATATCCGCAATAACCACATGCACAAACTAGGGCTGCGGTGGTTTTTTGGCGACGGTCGCCAGCCCTTTGAAACTCGACCTGAAGTAGGACCTCCCGATTTTCCAGGTGTCCGTGCCTGTCACGTTGAACGGAGGATACTTGACAATCACATTCGGGAGTTAAATGAGGAAAATGGGATTTCAATCTTAAAAGGTGTTTTGGTCAAAGACATACAACTATCCGAGGATGACTCACCTCATGAAGTCTTATATTCACAGCACGGAACAGATAACTTGAGGGTAAAATGCCGGTGGGTCATAGACGCTATGGGTCGTCGTCGCTTCTTGCAGTCCAAGCTGAATTTGACCAAGCCAAGCAACCATGATGCTAATGCTGTTTGGTGGCAACTGGAGGGCAAGTACAATGTAGACGATATGGGGAGCGATCCTGCCTGGAAGTCCCGCAACAAGCACGAAAGGTGGTTATCGACTAACCATTTGATGGGCAATGGATATTGGGTATGGATAATTCCCTTAGTTACAGGTAATACCAGTATTGGCATTGTTGCCGCTGAAGATATCCACCCTCTGCGCGAGCGTAAGAACTTTGAGTCGGCGATGAAGTGGTTAAGGAAACACGAACCGCACTTTGCCAAATTTATTGAGAATGCCAATCCTTTAAATTTCCTCGCTGTCAAAGACTTCTGTTATGACTCTCAGCAAATTTTTTCCGAGCAAAGATGGGCTTGTGTAGGCGACGCTGGTATTTTTACGGATCCCTTCCTCAGCCCAGGTGTAGTAATGCTTGCCTACACCAACTGCTTGACAACTAAAATGATTGAGCTAGACCGAAAAGGTCAATTAACCAAAAAAGTTGTCGAGCAGTTCAACAATCTTGTCTTGAATGACATCGGTCATAATTACCTTGAGCTATACCGGGATAATTATCCTGTATTCCGCTCCTTTGAAGTAATGTCATTGAAGTTTATTTGGGATGGTGCTTTCATCTGGTACTTTGCTGGATCGCTGCTGTTCCGGAATTATTTGACAGACCCCGAAGTCTTGCCTCGTTATTCAACACTTGCACAGCGATTTTTAGGGGTTAATAAGCGGATGCAACGCCTTTTTCGGGATTTAGCAAAGCTGATAAAACCCAGCGATCGACCATTATTCTTACCCTATGACATTTCAAAAGTACCATCCCATCTCGGCTATACGTTTGGTCAAGGAGATCGCTTCTACCCTGACTTTTTCAAAGAAGCTTATTTTGGTCTAATTACCAAGAAGAATAAGCAACAATACTTGGATGATTTGGAAAAGCAGGTGGAGGAATATGAAGTTTGGGCGCAAGTTATATTTCGCCACATTCTCAACCAAGTTATGCCTGAACAACTGAGTAAATTCCCCGAACCATTCTGGGTCAACGCGTGGGCTATTAGTTTAGACCCCCACAAGTGGCAAGAAGACGGTTTATTCGAGCCAAAAACAGAACCCAAAAATCTTCAAAACTTTTTCCTCGCTGACCTGTCTGGTGAAGAGGTTACAAATAAACCATCAGTAGGAACTACTGCTAACAGTCCTGAGTACGCTGCTTCAATCTATTAAGCAGGTGTGCCAAAAGAGAGTGATTGTTGGTTTGACCTCTGACTATCGACACTGGTAACCGCATAGAAGACGAGTTTGATTGAGAATAATGGTTCAATTTTGTTCAATTTTTGTCTAAACAGCTTAGGAGATAACCATGAAATTAGGATTGCCGTATCCCACACAGTCAAAAAAAATTCCACCTCCGGGTCCGCGTGGGTTACCTATTGTTGGGATGTTACCCTTCATGGGCGACCGCATTCATCAGACATTTACTAACCTCGCAAAAAAGTACGGGGATATCTATCAGATTCCCATGGGTTTCCAAACCGTAGTTGTACTCAACGGTCTTGAGACCATTAGACAGGCTGCGCTAGACAAGCAAGGGGATTTTGCGGGTAGACCGCGCCTTTATATTCTAGAGACGGCAGCCAGGGGCTTGTCTGTGGGTGCTGGCGATTACGGTCCGCGATGGAAAAAGCACCGTGAAATAGCTGGTAAAGCTATGCACATGTTTCTATGCCAACCAGGCGTTATTGAACAGCAAGTCACAGAGCAAGCAGTTGAACTGGCAAATACCCTCTTGAGCTATAAAGGTCAACCGTTTGACCCCGAATCGCACATAGGACTGGCTGTTGGAGGTGTTATCTTCAGAATCTTATTTGGAGAAAGAGGTCGTGATGATGAAGATTTTGTTGAAATGGTCAAACTCACTAAGGATTTTGTTATCACTGCCTTAGACATTACAAAAGCTGATTTTCTGCCACCGACCCGAATCTTTTATCGAAAAAGTTTCCAGCAATTCAATTACATTGCTGCTTTATTAGAAAGATTGATTCTGAAGAAGATAAAGGAGCATAAGGACTCACACGACCCTGAAAGTTTGCGGGATATGACAGATGCACTGTTGAAGATTTCTAGCGAGCTAGACGAGTCAGAAAAACAAACCTTGAGTCTCACCGAAGACCTGGTCGTGTCGGCAACATTGCAGGAATCATTTGGAAGTGCAATCGAGCCCATTGTTTCAGTATTAAACTGGGCAGTGTTTTATATGATTGCTTATCCAGATATTCAAGCTCAAATTCAGCAAGAACTTGACGAAGTCGTCGGCCGAGAACGACAACCGTGCTATGAGGATCGCAAAAGGTTGCCATTTACCGAAGCCTGCATCCATGAGATCATGCGACATGCCACTCTCCAACCACTGGGTCTCCCACACTATACCACCACTGATACTACTATCAACGGTTACTTTATTCCCAAAAACACCACCGTGTTCTTCAATTTATATGGCTTGACCCGTGACGAACGCTATTGGAAGGAACCTGAAAAATTCAACCCACGTCGCTTTCTAAGCGAAAGCTCAGAAGTTAGAACTGACCTCCTGGATCGGTACTATCAATTCGGGATCGGAAAACGCAGGTGCATTGGAGAGAACCTATCACGTCTTGAGATATTCATGTTCTTGACTAATCTGATGCAAAAATGCAAATTTGAAAGCGTTGCCGGGGAGAAGTTGAGTTTTGACGGCATACCGGGATTCTTTGTAAACCCGGAGAAGTACAAAGTCATAGTCAAGCCCCGATTCTAGACTCCAATCGCAGAGCACTGAAATTGGTATTAGAAAAAAACAAAAAATATTTGGAGGTAGAATATGACACATCATCCCCCGGAACCATTTCGGATCAAGATGGTTGAACCCATCAAACTGCTCGATCGCAATGCCCGCAAGGCAGCCATACACCGAGCTGGTTACAATCTATTTGGTCTGCGCTCAGAGGAAATATTTATTGACTTGTTGACAGACTCCGGCACCAGTGCGATGAGCCAGACACAATGGGCAGCCATGTTTGAAGGTGACGAAGCCTATGCTGGGGCACGCTCGTATTTCCGGCTAGCAGAAGTTATACAGGACATTTTCAATTTTTCCTATTTTTTGCCCACCCACCAAGGTCGAGCAGCGGAGAATATCTTGAGTATCTGTCTGGTCAAACCAGGTCAGTACGTGCCTTCTAACATGCACTTCGATACTACCGATGCCAACATCCGCGCCCGGGGTGCTCTCCCTACCAATTGTATCATTGACGAAGCCCACAAGCCGACTTCGTACCACTCTTTTAAAGGGAATATGGACATTCAAAAATTGCGAGACTTAATCAAAAAGGTAGGTCCAGAGCAAATTCCCTTTGGCATGATCACGGTAACGAACAACGCCGGAGGCGGTCAACCAGTTTCGATGGAAAATTTGCGAGCAGTCTCCGAGACGTACAAAGAGTTTGGGATTCCCTTTTTCATCGATGGCTGTCGCTTTGCAGAGAATGCCTACTTCATCAAGCTACGTGAACCAGGCTATGCGGATAAAAGTCCGCTGGAAATTAGCCGTGAAATGTTCGCCCTAGCTGATGGCATGACTATGAGTGCCAAAAAGGACGGCATGGTGAATATCGGTGGCTTTATCGCTATGAATGATAAAGAGCTATTTGAGCAGGCACGCAATGAATTAATCTTGCGCGAGGGATTTACGACCTACGGAGGTCTAGCGGGTCGGGATTTAGATGCCATAGCTGTTGGCTTGCGCGAAGCAATCCAAGAAGAATATCTAGCTTATCGGTTGGGACAGACAACCTATCTGGCAGAGCGCTTGCGGGATAATGGGATTCCAATTATTGAGCCACCAGGAGCACATGCAGTGTACGTGGACGCTGGACTGCTATTACCTCACATCCCTAAAGAACAGTTTCCAGGTCAAGCCTTGGCAGTAGAACTATATATAGAGGGTGGAATACGCACAGGGGAAATAGGTTCATTTGCTTTTGCCTATCCTGACCCAGATACGGGCAAGATGGTACATCCCAATTTAGAATTGGTCCGTCTGGCGCTGCCAAGGCGAGTTTATACTCAGAGCCATTTAGACTATGTGGTTGAGGTGTTAGGCGAAACTGTAGCGCGGCGCAATCAAATTCCCGGCTATCAGCTTACTTATGCACCCAAGCTGCTACGCCATTTCACAGGTCAGCTTGAGCCTATAAAATTAGACGCTCATCCGTCAGGAATATTGTCAGAGACTTCAATGCTTCCAGTTTAACCACAACTGAGGTGAGAACAAATATGCTCCAGCAAAAAACAGCTCGGTTAACCAAAAAAGGCAACATCAACAGCCAGAGCCAGCTTATCTACAAATTGTTTCGCCTTGCTGCCAAGACTGTGTTTTCTCGACACTTCATTGGCGTTAGCATCCTAGTCGCTCTCTTTGTCTGGACTGTATGGCTAACTCTAACTGGCCCCATTCAAGCCATTTCTAATCTGATTGCCAACTGGGAAGCTGCCGTAACTATGATTTTTGGTTCAATGGTAGCAGGTGGTACGAGCATGGGTGGGGGAGCAGTCGCCTTTCCGGTTTTGACCAAAGTGCTTCACGTCCCTCCACAGGAAGCCAAAGTATTTTCTCTTGCCATTCAAAGTGTCGGCATGAGTGCAGCTTCCTTGACCATTGTGGCAATGGGAACCAAGTTGGAGTGGCGGTTGATCCGTTGGGCAAGTCTTGGCGGCGTTCCAGGTATTATCTTAGGATCGGTCTTTTTAGCCCCCGTTTTACCCCCAGATGTAATCAAGTTTTCTTTCACGATGATGGCCGGCAGCTTTGCTATCGTTTTGTTCACTTTAAATCGAACGAGAAGAATGCGGAATTTAGCTATTCCTTCTTGGGGGAAAAGGGAGCGAGTTTTCTCACTAGTAGCGGGACTTTGGGGAGGAATCGTTAGCGGTTTAGTGGGCAGCGGCATGGATATTGTTGGTTTTTCCGTAATGGTGTTACTGTTCGGCTTGTGCGAAAAGGTTAGCACCCCGACCTCTGTCATTTTGATGGCTATCAATGCTGTGGTTGGCTTCATCCTTCATAAATACTTTATAGGTGACTTTGTCGAGCCTGTAACTAATTATTGGATAGCAGCAGTACCGGTCGTTGTAGTCGGTGCGCCTACAGGTGCCATCCTATGCAGTTTATGGAAGCGGAAAACCATTGCGAGGATACTTATTTACCTCATCTCGATCGAGTTGATTAGTTCTTTTCTCCTTATTCCTCTCAGAGCCATTGTCATCTTTTCTTCTCTGTTTATGTTTGTCATGTTCTTATCAATTTATTCCTGGATGTATAAAACTAAAGTCTATATCCAGAGAAATACCCTTAAAACTACTGACATCAGTCAATGAAATAACCCTAAAACAATACTTTGAATAATGAAGGTTTAACCCAATGATTGTAGTAATGAAACCAGGCACTACTGCCCCGGAAGTTGAACGAGTCAGCCAAGAATTACGGAGCTGGAACATCACGCCAGAAAAAATCACAGGCAAAAACAATGCTGTTGTAATTGGTTTGGTCGGTGACACTGCTGCTCTCAGTCTTCACCAAGTCCAACAATTAAGCCCTTTTATTGAGAAGGTTATGCGGGTAGATAAGCCCTTCAAACGAGCTAGTCTCCAATTTCGCCATGGAGAGCCTAGTACGGTATTTGCAGAAACACCTAATGGATTTGTAGCCTTTGGTCAAAACCATCCCGTAGTTCCAATAGCTGGACCCTGCTCAGTAGAAAATGAAGAAATGATTCTCGAGACAGCTCGGCGAGTCAAGGCAGCCGGTGCTAAGTTCTTGCGAGGTGGAGCCTATAAGCCTCGAACCTCTCCTTATTCTTTTCAAGGACATAGTGAAAAGGCTTTACGCTGGCTGGCAAAAGTGCGTCAGATTACACATTTGGGTATTATAACCGAAGTCATGGACACAGCCGATCTCGAAAAAGTTGCCGAGGTGGCTGACATCATCCAAATCGGTGCCCGCAATATGCAGAATTTCTCACTGTTGAAGCGAGTAGGAAAGATAAATAAGCCAGTTTTACTCAAGCGAGGCTTGGCCGCCACGATTGAAGATTGGCTCATGGCGGCTGAATACATTCTGTCAGCAGGTAACCCGAATGTAATTCTATGCGAGCGGGGAATTCGCACCTTTGACCAGCAGTATACGCGCAATACTCTCGAGCTGGCCGCCGTTCCCGTCCTGCGAGCGCTTACTCACTTACCCATTATGGTTGACCCCAGTCACGGCACAGGTCGAGCCGAGTACGTTCCAGTCATGACCAAGGCGGCGATCGCTGTAGGGGCAGATTCTCTGATGGTAGAGGTTCACCCCAATCCGGCCAAGGCTCTCTCAGATGGGCCTCAATCTCTAACCCTGGAGCAATATGAGGCGTTAATACAGGAGATGGCTGTTATCGGTCAAGCTGTTGGCCGTTGGCCTCAAAAATTTCCTAGATCGACGGTGCCTACTGCTTCACACAGACATGGAGTGGCTGCATGAGAAGATCCCACTCCAGAATAGCTCAATACCTCATTCATGTTTTTGCCACACAACCGTTTGGTATTCAACACGACTTGGAAGGTTAGGCGATCGCTGCCACGAAAAATCAGGTGTTTGAGTCTATTTCGCTACCTGGGCAGCGATCGCCGAAAGCCAGATATAGTAGGTTGTTCATA
>JAAUYA010127082.1_pt1 | contig 13804 bp, 8 predicted proteins | sample 7278161 | NCBI WGS metagenome assembly JAAUYA01 (sample SAMN14350120, study PRJNA611818) | marine sediment metagenome | isolation source: surface marine sediment (3m) | place: French Polynesia: Moorea | collected 2018-08
CCAATCTTTTCACCAAAGCGGTGGAGAGGCGATCGCCTTCTACATCAATGCTAGTTTTGTAGCGTAATTCTCCATCTTCAAAATCCATTTCTAAGTTGCCGACAATCATGCCATAATTGATTTTAGTAATCAACTCTGCCATCGCCAATCTTTGATTTTCTGGAACTGCTTCAGGAAAAAGAGAGTAAAAAATAAATTGGTTTTCTTCATCCAAATTTCGAGCATAACAACTGATTTGACCGCGTTCACATTGACAAGTCATTTGCATAGTTATTCCGTCATTTAGTTGCAGATAATTCCAATTATCTTCTAGTAAAAAATCTTTAACTATTTCAGAAATACTTTTACTTTTTTTATCCTCTTCTTTAGTATTTTCAATATTTTCGTCTATTTTAGTGATTAAATCATCAAAGAAATTCTCAATCTTATTCGTTGCTTCTTCCCATTCTGCCGAAGCTTGCTCGTCCACCCAGGCATTAAACTGTTTTGATATATTATTACTTTTCTGCTCTGGACTTAGATCCAGTCCTAGATCTATTTCATTCCATAGGGTTTGGTAACCAATGTTTTTATTTTCTAAAATCTGTTTTAATTCTAAACAATACCAATTGTTTGCCATAAGAATTGGATTGGTATTCTCATCATTATCTTGTTTTATTTTATCTGTTAAGTTTTCACTTATTTCGATTAAGTATTGACCAATTTCTTGTTCTTGATTACTTTTAATTAATAAATTAGGCAACAATTTTTTTTTTATTTTTATTTTGATAAACAAAGGATGATTCTCTAAAAATTTATCCTTAAATAGAGGACTTTTGATTTCTGGAATAAGATTAAATAGTTGCTTATCTTCTATAATTTGATAATCAGGCCGTGAACTAGTAGTTTCTAAATAACAATCTAAAATTTTGCCTTGTTTCCTAATTAAAATAGTTCTTTGATATTCAAGGGCTATAGTTGCTTGAGAGTCAGTGGTTAAAAATAATATTTTTGACATAATTTAACAAATTACAGCTATTAATATTTTGGCGATCGCCTGTGTTTACTCTGGTGTAATCGCGATATGCTCATGGTTCAACTTCTGTTTGGCGATCGCATAGCGGTTTTGTTCTAATATTTGAGCATAACAATGACCGAGAATGGCAGGTTTTTTTAATGATTAAGCTACTCAATTCTCCTAAGATTATTTTCTTCTAAAAACTCGTCTTAAACTAATTCCTTATTTGTCTTTCAGAGAACGTAAAAACTCTCTCACTACATCTGTTTGGGTTCTACCGTGCTTTTTAGCATAACGCATTAAAGCTTTCATTTCATCTTTTGTGACTCTAACGTCGGCGAACTGCGAAACTTAAGGACTAAAAAGCGTGAATTACTTTGGTAATCATCTTGATGGTATTATTTGTTACCAAAAACAATCCTAGCCTAGATTTACTATTGTGATCTGACCAAAGAAGACAATGCTTCTGAGTTTAACTAGGATTGCAAAACTATGAGCGATCGATTTAGAGAATTACTGAAAAAAGTTGGGAGTGGCCAACACACTAAAAAAGACTTAACTCGCTCTGAAGCAGAAATGGCTACTCAAATGATGCTACAACAAGAAGCCACTCCTGCTCAAATTGGGGCATTTATGATTGCTCATCGGATTAAACGCCCGACAGGAATTGAATTAGCTGGGATGTTAGACGCCTATGATAAGTTAGGCAAAAAGCTGCCTCCATTATCTAACCCTAAACACAAAGTGAGAGTATTAGGAATTCCCTACGACGGCAGGAGTCGTACGGCTCCAATCAGCCCGATTACAGCTTTAATGCTAGCTACTGTAGATATTCCCGTTATCATGCATGGAGGAGGCAGAATACCTACCAAATACGGTCTTCCTTTGATAGAAATCTGGCAAGGTCTAGGTATTGATTTTGCTTCCCTGTCTTGGGAAACTCTTCAACAAATGTTCAATCGAACTGGCTTTGCTTATTTTTATACTCCCAAATATTTTCCGCTCACTCAAGATTTAGTTACTTATCGAGATCAAATTGGTAAACGCCCTCCTTTTGCGACAGTAGAGTTAATTTGGTCTCCCTATCAGGGGGAGGCACAGATGATTAGCGGGTACGTTCATCCCCCCACAGCAACCATGATTCGAGAAGCTTTGTCCTCAAGAGGAGAAACTTGCTATACTCTCGTCAAAGGTTTAGAGGGCAGTATTGATTTACGTCTGTCTCAGACCACCATTATTGCTACTTCTGAGCCTGAAAAACCAGAAGGTTTCGCATATCTAAAGCTCAATCCTCGTGATTATGGTTTTACCAGCAAAGAAATTCTTTTAGAATCGACAGCAACATTGCTCTCACAAATAGAACAAGTATTACAAGGAAAGTCTTCTCCTTTAATGCCAGCAGCTATCTGGAATGGAGGATTTTATTTATGGCATTGTGGTATGTGTTCTAATCTCGAAACTGGATTAAAAACTGCGGAAAGCTTGTTAAAAACTCAGCAAGTAAACCGTAAATTTGCAGAAATTAGATCTTTTTTTAAATTTTGTTGATGGTTGATGGTTGATAGTTGATGGTTTTGGAGCCACTGTGCGGGGGGTTTTGTAGTTAAATTTTCCTTATAGCGAGAAATCTTGGTTAAACCCGCCCCTACCAATCATTAAACTTTTGCTTCTAGAGATTTGAGATATTCGGTATTAACGCCAGACTCCCGCACTAGAGCAATTTTACCAGTACGAGCTACTTCTTTGACGCCAAATTTGTTTAACATAGAAAGTATCGCTACCATTTTACCTGGATCTCCTGCTACTTCTACTGTTAAACTATCTTCGGACATATCTACTACCCTGGCTCGAAATATTTGGCTGATTTGTAAGACTTCATTTCTAGTGTTAGAATTAGCATTAACTTTCACTAACATTAACTCTCTTTCTACACAGGGAATTTTAGTGATGTCATTCACTTTAATGACATTGATTAGCTTATGAAGTTGTTTAGTTAATTGCTCAATAGTCTCGTTATCTCCCGGTACTACCATTGTAATCCGAGATATACCTAATTTTTCTGCGGGACCTACTGCTAAACTTTCGATATTAAAACCTCGACGAGCAAATAAACCAGCAATACGAGTTAAAACTCCTGCTTCGTCTTCTACTAAGACTGAAATTGTATGTTTCATCTATATCCTTTGCTCAAAATTAATAATTCGTAACGATTACTCTAGCTAGAAACTGAGTTATTTTATTGTAACTTATTTAACTAGTACACGACGGCGTAAGTCCTTCTACCATTCAAAAGACGGGAAACCCTTACTGAATCATACTTTTGACTTTTGAGTTTTGAGTTTTGACTTCCGCGTAGCGGTACTAGCCGGTTTTTGTTAATTAACTTTAACTTTGTTGATGATTTTCATAATTTTGATTTTAACTTGCTCGAACTGTTCTTTCAAGAGTTTCTTCGTAACTTCAGGTTGTTTTTTGCCTTGCCACTGCATACTTTTGTACAAATATTTCTGAATTTCACGGATCTTATCTTGAGCAATTCTTCCTGTAATAATTTGTTGAGGTTTTTCAGGTTTATTAAGTACAAATAGTAAGATGTGATAGAATTCATTTTGAACTAAGTTTTCCACTATTTTTTTGCGTGATTTTGCCTTTAAATCTAAGTAACAAGGAAGCCATTTTTCCTTTTTTTCACTACTATAGAGTAGATTAACCCACAGTAACATTGGATGGGGGGAAATTTGAAATAAAAAATGATTAAAACAAAAAGTAGAGCGAGGATTATACTGAACAATATCTTCTGTTTCTAACATAGTCCATAAACTAGTAAATAGTCCCTCATTACTTTCTGTAAGCGCCGGAAAAACAATCTTCTGTTGAGGTTTGTCATGAGGCCATGAAATTTGACGATATTTTTCTTGAAGAGATAAATTTTTTTTTAAAACAGTTTTTTGGGGAATCTTTATAGGACTTTTTTGTCCATTGTCTTCTCGCTCTAGATTATTAATGACTTTTAAAATATCAACCGCAGACTGAGGACGATTATCTGGTGATTTTTCCAGACAACCCATAATAATTTTTTCTAAATCGCTAGGTAAATTTAAGTAACGTGGTAAAGGTTTAGGACTAAGATTGTGATGGGCATAATACCATCCCTGAAAATTCTTATTTTCTGCTTCGATTGGAAGTTTTCTCGTCAACATCTCATACATCATCACCCCTAAACTATAAATATCAGAACGAGGATCTAATTGTTCCTCTGCCAACTGTTCTGGGGAAGAATATTGAAGAGTTCCCATAAAATCTCGGTTTATTGATTGAGATGGGTTAATAACTTGAGCAATGCCAAAATCCAAGATTTTTACTAAATCACCTCCATCAGGATCCTTAACCAGAAAAACATTACTTGGTTTAATATCTCTGTGAATAATCGAGGATAATTGCCCCTCGACGAGAATACCATTGTGAGCACATTCTAATGCCAAGCAAATTTGGCGAATGAATGATAAAAATCTGGTTAGAGAGAGAGTATTTTTTTTGATTACTTTATCTAAGCTATCTCCTTGCAAAAATTCCATAACATAGAAGGGAACATTACGCTTATCTAAACCATAATCTTTTACTTTGACGATGTAATTACTCTGTTCGCCCAATAAAGTACTAATTTTTGCTTCTTTTTCAAATCTTACTCTTGCTTCTTCGCCGAGAAGAGCTTGAGATAAAAATTTAACGGCAACATTGGTATCATTAAGATTTCGATCGGCAGCACAATAAACTTGTCCCATAGCTCCTTTTCCCAGAAAATATTTTAGCTCATAACGATCGGCTAATAATTCCTCTGAGTCTGGATTATTAATAATAAGTGTGAGTAGGTTTGAGATTGGTTTAAACATTATCTAAAAATCTTGTAGGATATTATTAGTTTTACTCCTGGGTTTAGGACATATTTTCTACCTCTACCTCTTAAGGTTTGCTTATATATAAAGTAATAGTGAGTGAAATAATATTAATGACTATATTTACAGTCTAGCATTGCTTTTTAATTTGAATAGTTTCAGTAAATTGTTCTAGGAGATTAGCGTGGAAGTTTTAGTATTGTAATGTATTGGGTTGTATTGTATTGTAAGATATTGTATCGTGTAAGTTTCCTCTCCAACTTTACCTCTTAAGGCTTGCTATAATAGTATTAGTGAATGAATAATATTAATGACCATATTTAGGGTCTAGCACTGCTTTTTAATTTAAATAGTTTCAGTAAATAATTCTAGGAGATCAATATTGAGTTATGTGGAAATTAGCATTAACTACTCTTGGGGCGATCGCCATGGCATTGCAACCCACAGTAAGTTTAACCCAAGAGACAACCCCAGAAATTGTCCCAACAAAAATAGCCTTTGCTTGCGATCAAAAAGCTGAACCACCAACAACTGTTGTTAGTATACCTGGAGAAAAAGAACCCAAACCTTTTCTCCGTTGGTATTCTGAATACCTACTTCCAGAAGATTCAGCCTTAGAACTTTGCCAACAAGTAGCCCAAAAACTACAAGCTAAATCTGAGAGAGGAGAAAAATATGAGTTAGCTGCATCTCAACAATTAAAAGATAAAGATAGCGTGCAAAGAGTCTGGAAGGTATGTTTAGTTACTAATCCAGAAGATGATTGCACTAAAAGTAGTATCAGTGAGGATTTATTTAGTTTAAATACAAAATATAAGGAAACTCCTAAGTGTATGATCGAAAATACACATCCAGAATCCTGTAAGCCTCCTCTTGGTCCTACAAGAGGCTATCTGATGAGCATCCCTGCTGATGATTATACTCCTACATGGTGGCCGTTCTAAGAAGATACAAAGTAGCAGTAGGAATGAGACACTGAACTCCAATCCAAAAGTCAGTCTTGAATAAGGTAAGAGCTTATTTACGAGTAATTATCACGATTAAAATTGTCTATTGGTGAAAACAGGATGCTCCCTAGCTAGTGGTAGAATGCAGAATTAAGAATGCAGAATGCAGAATGAAAAATCCTTATTTTTCAGTACTTACACGAATTCTAAACTCCCGTTTCATTTACGCCCTTTAACACTAGCTCCTGTTTTGTTTCCCTACTTTACCATTATGAATATAACAATTAAAACGATTACGCTCAGAATAACTAAAATATACCAGTACCAATGCTTAATGAGATGAAATAATCCTTTTCTTCTCTCATTTTTAATTCTTTTGAGAGCAGTTAATACTTCAGTAGCTGTTTGATATCGTTTTTGTAAGTCAATAGCGATCATTTTAGCGAGAACTTTGGCTAGTTGAGGACTTACTTGAATATCAGGGGAATAATTAACTTCTCCAGTTTGCTTGATCTGAGATATTTGTTGGCAAGATAGACCATTTAAAGCCTGAATTGCGATTAATCCTAAGCTATAAATATCACTACTAAAGGTTGCTCTGCCTGACATTTGTTCCGGTGCCATATACCCTTCTACTGCAATGAGTCTTCTCAAATAAGATGTATTTTCTTGTGTTTGATTAGATTGAGAGATTTCTTTGACTAAACTAAAATCAATGAGCATGATTTGGTTATCTTCTTTACGTCGGATCAAGTTGGAAGGCTGAATATCTTGGTGAATAAAACCTTGCTGATGAGTAAAATTTAGGATCTGCAGAACATCTTCTAGAAGTTTAATGACTTGTCGTTCACTGAAGAACCTATTTGTTTGCAGTTCTTGACTAATAGTTGTGCCATCGATAAATTCTTCTACTAAATAAAGTTCTTGATATTCTGCAAAATATTCCCATAGTTGAGGAATTTGAGGATAATCAGATAATCTTTGTAAACAGGTTAATTCATTCCTGAAGCGTTGGTGAGTATAGCGTTGTTTAACCTCTGGTGTGGCATAACTATCGCGATCGGGGATAAATTGCTTGATCAGAGAGGGAGAGCGAGAATATTGGCGCAAGTTCCGGGCTGTATAGAGCATCTGTCCTCTTTTTTCGCTTAAATAGCCCGTAATTTGATAAATTTTGCCGATAATTCTCCCAACTTTAAACAAAGGTTTAAGATCTTTTAATACTTCGCTTACTGAAGCATAACGCTTACTATGTTTAGATTGAATCATTTTGTCCAAAATCGCAGCTAAACTCTCAGACACGCGAGTATATTGTTGCCAATTATTCAGTTCACCAGTTTGTTTATCTTCTAATTCTAAAGGTTGTTTTCCAGTTAAAGCATAAATAGCTGTTCTACCTAGAGCATAAAAATCACTGCTATATTTAGGTTTGCCATTATATTGTTCTGAAGGCATATACCCTGGAGTTCCCACAATCTGGGTGTAGACAGTTTTAGTTTCAGGATCGATGGATGTGGTACTCATTTCTTTTACTGAGCCAAAGTCAATCAGAAATATCTGATTATCTTCTTTTCGTCTGATTATATTAGTAGGATTAATATCACGGTGAATCACCTTTTGTTTGTGGACAAAATTTAAAATTTTCAGCAGTTCACCCAGAAAAGAAATTAATTCAACTTCAGTTAAAACTTGGCGTTTAATTTCTTCTTTAAATTGTTTACCTCTAATAAATTCCTGAACCAAAAAAAACTGCCGTTCTTCTTCAAAATAATCTAAAAGTTCTGGTATTTGAGAGTGATTACCTAATTTATTGAGTATAGCAGCTTCAGCATTAAAGTGTTGTCTGGCTAAATATCTAGGCTTTAGATGTTTGATAAAAACTAGTTGTTCATTTTCTATATTTTCTGCTACGTAGCTAGTAGAAAACCCACCACTACCTAATTTTTTTTGCAGTCGATAATGTTTTCCAATGATATCTCCAATATTAGGCATCTTACTTTGTGATGGTAATAACTTGATTATCTAGCTATGGTCTAATTTTTTGCTTAACCCTTTTTCTCGCTTGCAGTGCAGCTTGATATTTGGGATTAATGAAAATTGCTCTTTCATAAGACTCTAGTGCTTGCTGATATTGTCTTAATCCTTCATAAGCTAAACCTTGACCATACCAGGCTTCATAGTTTAACTCATTAATTCTAATGGCCTGTTGGTATGATTTAATCGCATCATGATATTTATTTAAGTAATTTTGGACATTTCCTAATCCAATCCAGGCAGGAATGTAGTTAGGATTTACTCGAACAGCTTGCTGATAAGCACTAACTGCTAAATCATAGTCTCGATATTGATAATATAGTTTGCCCAGATCGTTCCAGGTAACATAACTTTTTTGCTCTCCCAACTCAATAGCTTGCTGGAAATGCTCTATGGCTAATTCTTTTTCTCCCGTTAAAACATAATACTTTCCTAAATTATGCCAAACTTCAAAGTTCTTCGGAGCTAGTTTCTTAGCTTCCTCAAAGGCATTAATTGCCTGTCCATTTTGCCCTGACTGGTGCAGAGCTGTACCCTTACACATCCAGCCGGCAACACTCTTGCTATTACTAGCAATTGCTCCTTCACAGGCATTCAACATGGCCTGGTAATCTTTGAGGCTACTTAAGGCGGCTGCTTTTTTCAACCAAGCTCTTTCCAGATTAAGTATTGCTAGAGGAGGGGCCGTTTCTAATCCTTGTTGATAGTATTTTACCGCTACATCGTATTCTCGGGCTTCTTGTTTGAGATCCCCTTGTTGAAAGAAAAAACGAGCTTGATTAATGCGAATTACATAGATAGTTAATAAAACGCATATGAAGATTCCTGATAATCCTAACAGATACCAGAACCAACCACCAACTGGTAACGAGAGCTTGGGTCGTTGAAACTGGGACTTTTTCTTTCTACGAAGATCTTTTAATACTTCTGTAGCTTGTGAGTAGCGTTTTTTCAAGTCCAATTGAATCATTTTATCTAAGATGTGGGCAAGCTCAGGACTAACTGTTACTTGGTTTTGCCAGATTACTGAACCTGTTTGAGGATTGGTAGGCAATTGAGTTGGATGTATCCCAGTTAAAGCTTGAATTGCCGTCATACCTAGAGCATAAATATCGCTGCTAAAGATGGCTCTTCCCGTGATTTGCTCTGGAGAAATATAACCTTCTGTACCAATGGGCTGAGTAGAACTTGAGGTATCCTTCTCTTCAGCAAAATTAAACATTTTTTTAACTGCGCCAAAATCAATCAAAACTATTTGATCGTCTTCTCGCCGTCGCATTAGATTAGATGGTTTTATGTCGCGATGAATTACTCCTTGCTGATGAATAAAATCTAATATTTCTAAGACGTTTTCTAATAGTTGAAAAACTGCTTCTTCACTCAAACGTTTATATATTTTTAGTTCTTCAGAGAAGTTGTGCCCATCTATAAATTCTTGCACTAAGTAAAAATTATTGTTTTCCTCAAAGTGGTCCCAAAGTTCGGGAATTTGAGAGTGAGATCCTAATCTATCTAAAACTTTTATTTCTGCCAAGAAGCGGCGTTCAGCTTGCAGTAAATGGGAAGAATCGCTAGTATGAGGTCTTAATTGTTTAATTACGCAGGGAGATTGGTAATGTCGGCGGTAATTTTTGGCTAAATAAGTATTTCCCCAACTTCCTCCGCCCAAATAGCTAACAATTTCATAACTACTGCCAAGGGTTTGACCTATCAATAGTAGAGGTTGTAGATCTTCGAGTACCTCTGTGGTAGAGTGATAGCGTTCTGAAACTTTACGAGAGATCATTTTGTTGAGAATAGCCACTAATTTATCCGAAACTGGTTGATTGGCTTCGGGAACGAATCTTTGCCAATTGCTGGGTTCATTAGCGGTATCTTCTACTTCTTGTATTTGTCGTCCAGTTAAAGCATAGATAGCTGTTTTACCTAAGGCGTAGATATCAGTACTAAATACTGGTTTACCACGCTCTTGCTCTGGAGCCATATAGCCAGGAGTGCCAATTATCTGAGTGTATCTAGTTTGATTTTGAGGATCGAGTAACATAGTACTGATTTCCTTAACTGCACCAAAATCAATCAGAACTATTTTGCCGTCTTTTTGCCGTCGGATTAAATTAGATGGTTTAATATCACGATGAATAACCCCTTGCTGATGGACAAAGTTAAGAATTTCTAATACATCTTCGAGAAAAGCAATAACTTGTATTTCAGTCAAAGGTTTGCTTTGGATTTCTTTTTCGAGTTCTTCTCCCTCAATAAATTCTTGAATCAAGTACAGTTGCTGATTTTCTTCTAAGTCAGTTAACAGAGTAGGAATCTGATCGTGATTGCCTAATCTAGCTAACATAATCGCTTCTGTAGCAAAGCGTTCTTTGGCTTTTTCCCAGGCGGGGGGACTATTGATTTGAGGTTGAAGTTGTTTAACAACGCATCTAGCTTGAACAGATTGAAGTGTGCTCTTAATATCTTCGGCGATGTAGGTTAAAGCAAAACCTCCACTGCTCAACACCCGAACAATTTTATAGCGATCTCCTAAAATTTCCCCGGGTTGAAGTATGATTGGTCCTACATTGACTGTTCTCTCTTGGGGATCGGGCATTGTCGGTTTATTCTCGAGATTAACTTGACCTACTACAATTTTGACATATTTGTAGCAAATTGTAACTGAACTTGAGGTCGCCTGCAAAAACTTTTTGATGGTTGATGGTTGATGGTTAATGGTTGAAGACAATGAACAATCAACTAAGAGCGTGGCTGCTTGCGCCTGAAGCTAAAACCTGTGTAGAAAAATAAAATAGCTAATAGTAAATAACCCGCCACCCAAGAATTAGCTGCTCCCAGTTGTAAATTAATTACCGTATCAGCCATAGTCCATTGATAGGCGTGCATCAAACCCAGCCAAGAAATAAAAGCTGCTCCTAAACACCAATAACCAGCTAGAAAGAATTTTTGTTCAATAATATAAACTGTAATGGCAGCGAGAATCATTGCTGAAAAGATTAAGCCCTGCTCTAATGCTAAACCACCATCTAAATAGATATCATTTTGAGCAAATAAAGCTAATAAATCTGCTGAAAAAGGCTTTTCAGGAGTGCCATAACCAGCAATTCTTAAAGCATTTTTAGCTACTAAAACTGCCCAAGCAGCGATCGCCGGCATTAAACCAATTACTACTGCCGGGGCATGTTGTTTGGGGCTAGCAGTAAAACTTTGAGCGACGATGACAATCCCAATCCAGAGGACGATCGCCATTCCTGCCTCAATGGGTATCAAATAAGCGATCGCTGCGATCGCCCCCGTCAGACAAGCAAAAGCCATGACGATACCATTCAAAGCCGAGTAACCAATTCTCGCCCCCATCGCCTTCCAGCCTGGATGCCCAATATAAATAGTGGTGGGGAAACAAGAACCACAGATGGCTGCTACGATGGTACCAATGCCATTAGCAGCCAGACAGGGAGTAGCTTCATAGCGATCGCCTGCTGCCTCAGCACTTTCTAAATTTTGGCAACTGCCCACCAAATTAAATAATCCCATCGGTAAGATAATACTGAGGTAGCCCAGCAAAATACCCCCATTTTGCCAGATCTTCCCCCACCAGAAACCAGGCAGATAGATATTAACCGGAGCGATCGCCTCAGCCAACTGATTCGGTTCCCAACTCCTCAAACCCGTACCCCAAGCTAAAGCCGTACCTAATAATACTGCTAGCAAACCACCCGGCAGAGGAAAGCGTACATGCCCAAAATAAGTAATCAGAATGACTCCAAGAGGAACCAAACCTACTAATGGATAAGTGTATGTCCGCAAAAAGAAGCTCATGGCAATAAAACTCAGGGCAATACCTCCTAAAGTAGAAAGTAGAGCTGCCCGAGGGGCAAAACGTCGTAAATAATCTCCTAGCCATGCTCCTGCCAATTCAATGATGCCTGAACCCAAACAAGCCACTAAACCTGCTTGCCAAGCTAACTCTGCTGCTTGCTCACTACTTACTCCCTGAGCAAGAGCAGCTAATTTTACCGGTAACATCACTAAAAAAATATAAGCAAAAAGACTGACTGTATTAATACCGTAGGGCAAGGCAGTTACATCATCTCGTTGTTCTTGTTGACTTTTTTGGTAAGCTAGCCAACTGTAATAGAAATTGCCGACCATTAAACTGAGAGCCACACCAGGCAGTATGCGTTGATAAATCAAAACATCGGAAAAACCTAACACTCCCTTACATAGATCAACGATTAACAAAATTTGGATTAAGTTATCTAAAGCAAGGGCAAAAAAACCATCAAGATCTTGACTTACAAACCAACCTGAGAAAATATGCTGAGATTTCATGAGCGATTGGTATTACCTATTTTTATTTAAAGATGCTGCTCCAAAAGTAGCATTAAATTGACGACACCAAATAGCCACAGAATTATATTTGTCCATCTCAATATTCCCAGGAAGAATATATCTTTGTTCTCCTTTGACTTTGAGTAAAGGAGATACCATATAATAATCTTTTTGTTCAAGAGGATATCGCTTTGGTTCGGAAGTAGCTAAAATGTCAGGGGAAGTATGAAGAATCACAAATAAATCTGGACCTCGATCTGTTTGAAAATTTTTTTCAAACTCTATATAGTAACGTCCATTTTCTGCTTGCACTAGCTTAGCAGTTCCCACCGTTTCATGTTCTGCTGCTTGAAAACTACCGGATTTAATCAATTTGGTAGGACCAATATCTTGAAGATATTGTTTAACATTGTTTTCAATGCTAGCAATTGTTTCTGCTTGAACAAATTTATTAACAGAAACCGTTAGGCTCAGTAAACATAATCCTATTATGGTAAGGTTTTCCATAAATATTCTTTAGATAAGATTAATTAGGTGGGCCAAACAACTTTGAATCAGTGACGATCTACAACTATGGCGACTAAAAACTATCATACCAGAGTACCTCAATTCCTGAGAATTGAGTCTGGTGTCTCTCTCAACTCATTCCCATGTCAAACTAGATGGTATAGTTTGATGATTTAGCGGCGATCGCCTTTGAGGGCAAGGCGATCGCCAACAGGATCGTATCTCGGCTATATCTCTGATTGGCTGGTGACAAGGTTGAAGAATTGATTTTTGAGGAGATCGTCCTCTAAATCTTCTAACGGTAGGTGCCGTTCCCCAACTCCTAGTTGTTCTCCCATCACGTTGTGGTCGTAACCAAGGATATGACCAAATTCATGGGTCACCGCCGAAAGGAGATCGACTTGGTTAGGATTCACTGTATCAAGTGATTCAGACCAGCCATAACCGACCGCATCATCATCTAGGCGGACTACTAAGCCATCAACTTCGCCCAACAATGTACCTCCCAGATTTTCGAGCAGTACATCGGTGTTTTCCAGTTTCTGTAGGCTTTGGGAGTCTACACCCTGAGCAGCCCAGTAATTGATGGCGGCATCGACAACGGGTACAAGTTCCTCTGGAGTCAGCACCGCGCCACCATTGGTGGGAGTACCATCAAGGGTAAGAGCAATGTTGGTCTGTTCCTGCTCTTTGCCAAAAGTGCAATGGTCGAAACGGACATTGTTAAAGTCGATCTTCGGACTGATGAAATGGGAACAACCCTGTCCGTTGTTGAGCTTCAACTCCGTTGTCCCGTTGTCGAAGTTGGCGTTGCCGATTTCTTCGTCGAAGACGATCAGGTCGTAGAATCCCACGCCGTTGAGGACGGTATCGTTAAAGCTGAACACCGTGTCTCCAGAGTTGGCTTCCCCTGAGTTGTAGCCGCCTTGACCATCGCTAAATTCCGCCGCTTTGACAAAGATGGCACCGAGTTTCCCATCTTCAGCGATGCCGCCATCGCCGTTGAAAATCGTTGATTGTTTAAGGACCAAGTTACTATCGCCGAGAATCCGGAAGATGCCAAAGGTATTGCTGTCACCGTCGATAATCCA
>JAAUYA010073475.1_pt1 | contig 13757 bp, 4 predicted proteins | sample 7278161 | NCBI WGS metagenome assembly JAAUYA01 (sample SAMN14350120, study PRJNA611818) | marine sediment metagenome | isolation source: surface marine sediment (3m) | place: French Polynesia: Moorea | collected 2018-08
AGGCAGCTTCAGGGGGGTCCTCTTACCACAGTTAAAAATCACACTTCCTGGTCGTCTACCAAGAATCGGTTGGACTCAGCCCTGTGTAATATATTAAGGTAGTTCTCTGCTAATTCTAGAGGCAATCGGCCTTACAGCTGTGAAATAAGAGTGTTATAAGTCATTTATGGCAAAAAATGGCTCATACCCCCCAGGACATCCTTAAAGGAATTCCCCAAGTTAAACTGCAATCCACTATGTTCCTCCAATATTCCACTTACTATACACTACTAATGCCGACGAGTGCTCGATGAAAAAATTAGGGCATGCGTAGGGACCTGTTTTTTTTTTGTCGTGTTAGGTCCCCCTGAGTAAAGTTGGACCATTTCTGAGACACGTTAAAATTCATTAATGCCAACGAGCGCACAGTCGGGCACTCGATGGGAAAATTAGGGCGTGTGTAGGGACCCGTCTAACTTTACTGAGGTGTATAGTAAGTGGAATATTGGAGGAACATAGTGGATTGATATTTGCCCTTTTGTGTGACTTTTTTAAATTTAGACAAAAGATAATGAACTACATGACAATAATCTAAATCACTATGTGTCAAAGTTTTAATTATTTTGCCCTTTCGATTTACCATATCATAATTCTCATGGGAATCCCCCTGGGCTCAATTAACCAACTTTACTTTATGCCAATGCAAAAAAAAGCTATCAGTAGTTTGGTTTTCTTTCATTTAGATTAATCTTCTGTGGCTGGAGGACATGTGACTATTTATTAGGGCTGTAGTAGATACAATAGTGTAGGCTCTGCGCCATGGCCTGTGTGCACGGAGGGTCAACTCAATATGATCATGATTCCAAGTAGCTCACCATCTGACTTGTTCAGAATGTCCCCCAGGGGGTCTAGTCCTCAGAAAAGCACTCAAACCTAGGGGTCATTGTACAGACTTGTCATGGGGGGTATGTGAGGGTCGCCGCCTGTGTTAAGGTATAGGGTGGCGACCCTCGCATACCCCCCATGACAAGTCTGTACATTCTTTGCACATGAGACTCCCCTGTGAGACTAGACTACCATGCTCAATAAGTACTCACTGGACAACACAGCTAATATCACGGGATGCTCAAGTTATCTGTCAGAGGACAAAAATGACTAGAATGCACAGATGAGACAAAAAGTTAAGAAAAACAAACCGCCAAGGACTGTTGAAAATGGCACACACATATCCTTACCGGGGTGACCATTTATCAGGAGAAATCGGTGAATCATTATCAATTAAAATTTCAGTCAAGTATCATTTGATGGATGCGAAATCATTTTATGAGTAAATTACAATGTGAGTTTACAATGCTTTCCTGTCTCGGATCGTCGGAAAAATATGGTGTTTTCCAAACACTCTGGATTGTGCTTACTATATTAATTTCAAGAGATGTTACAGATGCACTTACAGGAAAACAAATGAAACTTATAATCTATCAAGAAGATGACCAACCTTGTACTCATGGATTAAAAGTTTACGAAAACGCTGTTTTTACTGACAACTTTAACGAGATCTCCATACCAACATTTCCAGGAATAAAGGGCAGTTTTTGCATCAATTACTGTATAAGGACTGGTTTGTGTAATGCTATATTCGTGGCAAAGACAAATGAAAATGACTTTGAATGGTGCACAGCATACAAGATAGAGAGAAAAGACATAAACGTAACGGCTTTGACCGAGGAAACATCTGCACATGTGATGGACACCTGGGAAGGGGGAGCTGTACCAGAGAAATCAGAACTTGTTACTCTGGACATTGATGCATGTTGCCCTAACAATTGTCCCAATCAGTGCGACTGTGAGAACACTGAAGAGGGGTCCTTCCAGTGTTTTCCTGGATTCACGACTTGCCCATGGAGTGGACCGGATGCAGAGGTACACTTGGCTTTCCCAGAGGACACTGTCTGGGATAGATTTGCGGGGAATATGATGTATACAGAGGGTATAGCTGGGCAAGCTTTGTGGTTAGACGGATCGACAACCGTAGAGAAAAATATGGCAAACAGTGATGGGTGTTGGATGGATGTTAAAACTTGTCAAGAAGAGGGGTTTAGTGTCGCATTTTGGTTTAAAATTATCTCTGACTCGGGTCTTAAATTTTCTTTGGATGAGGTGGGTGTGATTTCAGCTATTGATACTGAGGTTAAACAGGGATGGGCCATTGAACTCATAAATTATGAATCTAGATACTATTTGAAATTCCAAGTTCATGACATGCAAAATCCACTTAAGGCGGCATATAAGGAAATTGAAAATGATTTACAATTTAATCAATGGTTTCATTACATAGCAGTGTATCAATACAGATTTCCCAATGATGAAGCAAATGTTTTGTTTAAAATATATAAAAATGGGCAGCTCTATAACAATGGCTTTAGCAACTATATTATTTGGGCAATTCATGAAGACAGTGTCAACAAACTGGCATTTGGAAGGAGGTATTTAAATGTTAATATTTCACCCCATTTTAATGGTATGTTGGATGATCTTTTGATATTTGATGGTTCTCTAGATGATGCCTTGGCTTCAAAACTTCATGCGAATTATCAAAATTAGTAAGCACATTGTATCATCACTCGGTTTCCTGCACCAAGTAGAAAGAATTTCCTCTAGTAGACAATTTAGAATTAGCGCAGACAATTTAGAATTAGCGCGAGCACAAGTGCTCTACATGTTTAACATATGGAAGTATGTTTGGTCATACCTCCGTAACATATACAGCACTCATGAGTACATATGCTAATTCTAATGGCGTCTCTGTGTTGTCTGCAAGCAACAATTCTAACAACTTGTTTAGGGAAACGGAATGGTGTTACACCGAGCATACCAGTACCACAAACATGTATTTGATTCATTGCAATGTTTTGATTCCCAATAAATGTATTCATGAATTGACCTGTGACTTGTGATCAACACAGTATGTCATATTTATTCTCTATGATGTCAATAAAATTTCTCTTGATATAAAACAATCTTTACCCATCATTTCAGTTACAAGTACATGTACATCGCATGGTGTTGTAAAATCGAGGAAGGGTATCTTCCATATTGGCAAAAAAATCTACCATCAAAGTACCAAATTATTTTTGTCATAAAATACTAAAAATAAAATAGCCCCATCAGTTGATAATTGGGGCGCATTAATTTTAGAATTTTAGTAATATGTTTCCATCTTCAATCAATGTACTAAGAAAGATATACTTCGGATGGACTCAGCCATTTTCGTTTGGCTTTCAGAAGTGGATGAAAACGGCCGAGTCTGCTCAAAGTTTGCTCTCGCTCATCATTTTTAGGACTGAAGATGGAGACACTTGCGTATAAAATATAAAATTGTACTTCACTTTCTGTCAAAAGTGCAAAAAGTTCACCAAATCTATTTGGATCTATTTGGTGTCAGAATTATGGCTGGTGTCCCATGGCTCGTGTCTTCCATGGTAGATTTTCTGCCGTACATCTGCTTCTATTGTAATCTTACCCTGATATGGTTTTGATTCCCCCAACTGTACATCAGAGCTAAGAAGATGGGGCTTCTCTCCATTCGACTGCTCGACTAAAACTTCCACTTCTAATTTAGATGCATCCCCAACATCTCCAGACAGAAGATCCTACAACATTGTTGTGTAATTGAGTCACATATCGCAAAAACCATACCAAAATAGGATGGGAAAACCTGAATGCACTAAAATAAACCTCCACTCCGGAACCTTTGTCTTAAACCATGTCAGGTAATGACCTGTTTACGTCCCGTAGTTGAGAGCACAGGAAGTCTCACTCTCCACTCCGAAACATAAACAGGTCATGACCTGACATGGTTTAAGACAAAGGTTCCGGAGTGGAGGTGTTTTGTAGTGTGTGAAGGCACTGAACAAGTCCAATTGAATGGTCCCTCTGCAATTGCCCTCTGTCCATCTTTCTTAAGGGTATGGACAAATTTAATGTGTAACAAAATCCTTGAGGATTCGTTTTTCTCTGCACATGACTCAATTTATAAAAGTAGAAAACTTCATTTTGTCAATTACCCATGTCCCCCCAACATGATTTTCCATGCAAACAAAATTAAAATGCAGTGATGAGAAAACTGCAAAGAGCAGTCAGAATAAGAAAGAACATGATACCACCCAAAAACGAAATTACAACAAGCAGCATGACAATGGGTTACCTTTACGCCGATAATTTTAGTCTCTGGTGCATGGGTTTGCGGTCTGTTGGTCATACAAAGTGTACGAGGGATCCCCGGGAAAATAGGAAATCCCTCACTCTGACTTTGAGCACGTGCAGTGGCCACATTCGTCCTTCTCGAAACTCCAATTAAATTGACGTCATCTTCAATCAGCTAAAAGCCAAAAATATAAGTACAAGCATGCAGTGGTGAATAACAATAAGCGAATAACCTTGAAAACAAAAGATAGCCTAGCCCAAAATGGTTTATAATAAGTGCAAAAGAAATGAAAATTTGAATACTGTACAAGAGATATATGACATTATGCAGTATGACATTAAAAGCTAGCCATGCCAGAAATGTGTTGCAAATAATGTTGGGTAGATGAGATTGAGATGCAGTTTCAAGCTGTAGCCATACGAAACCATGAGAAAAAGATGTTACAATAGTCTAACGGAAATAAAATGATAAGACCTTGTAGTGCTTGTACCCACAGTCGATGATACAGTGACAGTGCATGCACTAAAATTGCCGCATCGAGGTAAAGAGAACATGCATAACGCTATCACTGATTTGACCCTTGAGTTCTAAACCAAATAATGTCCTAAAAAATACAAAATTATTTTCAATATTTCCTCACCTGACAATCCTCCTCGTCCTCCTCCTCATCTTCTTCACTGAGAACATTTATGAGCGAAGGATTGGCTCGGGGCCAGGGTGTCATGGTAACAGCTGTTACTGTGACATCATCATCACCAGCCAATGAGATGTCTGCATTTCCTGTGACGTCATTTCCTTTACTCGCTGAAGCTGCTCCTTGCATAGGAGGATCATTGATTTCAACTGTTACAGTTCTACCACTAAAAGTGCTGCTGTCCGGATTGATAGTCCTGATGTGCACTGGTTCAGGGATTTGGGGTGTAGGGGGCGGCACTATTCTTGGAGTAGTTAGTTGCCGGAGGGGGCTTGGAATCCCTGGTCTCACTAAGATCGTGTTACCATTTACTGGAACACTGACAGGGGTACCATATACTGGAACGCTTACAGGGATGTTACCATTGACTGCAACACTGACGGGGGTACCCAGGCATCTAGGCACAGAGGGCAAAGGGGCATTCCCTTGAACACGAATTCTACCTTGATCCAAAGAATAATTTACACTGTTGACTTGTGGTTTTGGTATCAGTTTAGGCAGGTTTGTCGGCAACGCATTCTGTCCATTTGTTTGAGTCTGGATGGCATTTTTGAGCAAGCTCGTTCCAACATTTGGTTTGCTGAATGGGTTTGGATCATTTGCTTTGATTTTAATAGGCATTGTTTCAGTCACAGGCGTGAAATCTGTTTTCCCATTAACGGTTGTGGCTCTCACTCCCGACACTGGTATAAAACAGACAGCCCCTGATGGGGTGGTAGCTTGAGGTATGACAGTTATTGGCATTCCGGGTACAATTGGGACAGGGGGATTTTGAACTGGCGAGGGTAACTTCAATCCTGTCACTAAGGGAGGTGACACTTGTTTGGTCACTCCTAAAGAGACTGCTTGAGGCAGTGGAACAGCTGAATTGGTCACAACACGCAATCCAGGGGCCACTGGTGAAATTTGCTGGCTGACCACCGGCGTAACCATTTGCGGCCCATTTCCATTGCCATTAACAGTCAAGGTTTTCACAGCCACCTGGCTGGCTAGTTTTGGTTGCAGCATGTTTGCTGCCACCAGTCTAATTCCACCGTCAGGCATGCGGAGTGTCACAACAGGTATCCGTGGGGTGTTGATCAATTGCTCCGCTTTGACTCCTGGAATCGCACTGACAAGATTCACTAACTTTTTCCCACTGTTGTTGTTGTCATTGTTATTTTGATTCACTAAGGTAGTAAAAGGGATCCTAGAATTCTGTGCATTGGGTCCAACAGAACCATTTTGACTATTTTCTCCACTTAAATTATTAGGACTGGTCCCAATTGTCAAAGTATTATTTACAACACTATGACTAGTACCCACATTACCACTATTTGTGGCAAGTGAAGTGTTATTTGTCAGGGTGACAGTTACATTCCCGGCACCTTGTCCCTCGGTGGTGTTAGTAACCCCAGTAGTTTCTCGAGTCTGAGAAATTATAGGTTCAGTTGCAGTCTCAACACTTTCAATAACAGTCCCACTAGAAATTCTGCTCCCTGTTGAAATATTGGTTTCATTAATCCCTTGTCCACCAGTGTGCTCACTATTTCCACCGGTTCGGCTATTTGGTCGACTGCCCGGTTGACTAGGTCCTTTTTCAGCAGGTGTTGTCGGGCGACTTTTATGTTTGGTTGAATCTGGAGTCGAACCCCTTGAACATGCACTTGCCGGTCTAGATGTCTCTTTACTTGCTGTTTCACTTCTGACCTCAGGAAGCAAAGGTAATGCTGTATCTTGTGAGGTCTCAGAGGGAGACTTTCTAGAATCATCCTCCATCTGCCCGTCACTATTTCTTGAACAAGATGACCCAGGTCGCAAATCAGGGAGACTCGCCATGGAATCTTGCGAATTCTCATCCGTCAGTGGTGTTTTCGACCTCATCTCTTGAGGGGTTGGAGCTCTGCTCGATTTCTTACTTCCCTCTTTACTACCCTTTCCTTTGTCACAATTATTTTCATTTTCTTTCACAGTCCCTTCACTATTCCCATTCTGTTTTTCAGTTTCATTTATTTTCTCAGTTTCCTCACACATTTGTGAAAGAATTTCCACGGCCTTGTTCAAATTGATTTCTGTTGTTAAACCCTCCAACTCTCCAAAGCCTTCCTTGATTTCACTCCCTTCTTTGTCGACCTCTTTGGTCTCCGTTTTATCAACATTGTCAACTCCTGAGGCATCCTTTCCCTTTTCACTTTTCTCGCTTTCCACATTTTCCTGAACCTCCATTTTTTCTTCGGGTTCTTTATTGTCATCAGAAGAATCTCCCTCCATGAAAGAATCAGGAAAGATTGGACTCGGGAAGTCAGGGTTTGCAGACAAAGTATCATTTTCCAACATCTTGGACATGGAGTTCCTTCGTTCTAAAACAGGCTTTGTCATAGAGATGGCCGGCTCCGAGGCCCGTCTTTGAACAACCTTCTGTGGACTCGACCCAGAAGCTGCACCACTTCCAATTGAAATCATTTCTGTGTTTGACTGTTTAAGATTGCTAGCATCAAATTCAATTGACTTTTGGTCGGTAGATTCTTCAGCTGCAGTTTGCTTCTCTTTTGTTTGTTCAGAATCCGACTCTGAGTCATCAATGACAACTGGAGAAGATTCCCTCCTTGCCGGGGGTATTGCATGGATGAACTCCTGTTCTGCCTGGAAGGGAAAAAAATCATTTTTACAGATTGATGTGTTCCAAAGATCAAATCATTTTTGGCATAAAAGTTTATAAGCTGTTGATGTTTTTTTCTCCAAAATCTCCTTGCTTGCTTAAAAATAAAAGTAAGACCATAGCTTCAAGTTGTGGGTGCACAACTTTACAAAACCCCACAATTTTCTACATGTATCTATGCATGAATGTACCTGTCTCACAGCATCAGCCAGGGCTGCTGAGATTCGTGAACGTTTGGCAGTATTCTCAGGATCATCGCCATCAAGTGATACTGGCTCGCCTGGAAGGGTCTTTGCCTGGATAAAAATACATAATTATTTACAAACAGGATGTTGAAATGTGATACACATACTAGAAACGGATTAACATCAAAATTCAGCCTACGTGTACAGGTATTTTTTAAAAATATTTTTTGTTGATATATTTTTAACATGTCAGCTTCAGCCATGACCCAGAGTTTGTAATTCTGTTACCACAAACAAGTCATTTGCCACAACGGCGGGCTCTATGCGAGAGTTACTCATCACAGCCTTTGAATTGCTATGGGGTCAGAGTGATACAACCTAACCCTTACCGGTTCCCTGGTAGCAGCAGGTTCCACACCCGAGATGACGACCTCACTGTCTGAGTCATCAGATTCTATTGTAATCGGCTTCAATGAACGAACATTAGTGATACACAGGTCATCATTAATACCCTCAGCTAGAAAATAAAAGGTAAAAGTTTACAGTCAATTAAATTTCAGCCAGAAGTTCACAGGGTAATGTAGAGATAACATGATCATTTGGTTCTAAGCCCTTCTAAAAAAAGTCCATATAATTTTTCATGAGTTCACTAGTATTATTTCAAGAGCTTTACTCATTGTAGCAAATAAAAGAAAGACTTCGAATTTTCACGTGAAAATATATCATACTGGTACCTTGGCCTTGTGAACCTGAAGCCATGGACACTACAGGACCAGATGTTGTAACACTCGGGAGAGAAGATGCCTGAGATATTGCACTGAGAGGCACGGCTACACCTCCAGCTCGAAGTAATACCTGCAACAGTTAATTCAAATGTATTTACATGTGGTCGTTTTAAATTCGTTGAGTATATTATTTGTTAATAAAATTTACCTTTGATTTTTATTCAAAGGAGACACAAATAATGTCAACGGCACTCTTTTTAAACTCTCAAAGAGTCCAACTGTTTACCGGTTGTTGTGCAGACATGGTTCCTGCTGAGGCCTGACCGGAGATGTTCATGTTATAATTCGTCAAGGCCGAGATTCCGGCAGGTTCCTCGGACTTCATTTGTCCTGAAAGATGTCAAAGGTGTGGTAAACATGGGATTGTATAAATTTCACGACTTCATGGGGGGGGGGCATAACTTCATTTTGTTTCGACAGGGAAATATAGGACTTATTTTATTGTTATCATCATCTTCACTAATCCATACTAAGACACTGATCTTTTAAGGCAGAAATCTTACATGGTACAAACTGTAAGGGGTGGTCCACAATTATCAAAATTTTCACTTATGATAATTCCTATCGTAAGAGGGGGGGAGGGGGTTGAAAAATGATGACAAATATCATAACTTTTAAACATTAAGAGAAATGCTATAACAAAATGCAAAAAGATATGGGATGTTCTCTCAAACATTTACCAAATTACTTGTATTAAATGTAGATGTGTTTTCTTTCCAATTTCATAATTGGGTAAAAATGATGATGACATCGTAAGGGGAGGGGGGGGTCAGAAAGTTATGATAGGAATTATCATAAGTGAAAATGATAATTGTGGACCGCCCCTAACTTAAGTAGAGAACATAAAGAACTCTGTATAGAGTGATCACCCTTTGACGAGTATAGACCACTCTTCTTTTAGGCATTTAATTATACAATAATGCAAAACATGCCCTACCTTGTTCAGTAAGGTACCCAGCCAGCACAGGTGCCTGAGCCATGTGTTTACGATCAGCGACACTCAGAGAATCATTACTAGCACTGCGTCCCTTACGTTTCCCTGCTACTGGAGATCCAAGTCCCGATGTAGCGATGCTGGATGCAGCTGGACTCTGATCACCAAAACCTGGGGTGAAAATTTAATATTTAGAACATGTTGCTAGTTTTTGCAGGATTTAAATGAAAACAGCAAGTGCATGTGTAGCCCCCAAGAGTTCAACTCGTGGTTAGAACTCCCTACCTTTGAGAAAGATGAAAACCGCTATTTCAGTTGTCAATATATTTTGACGTTCTGATAGATCTAGTGAATACCCATGAACAACTCATCTCAAGCAACCAAAGGATGTCAACCTCCGAAACCTAAAGTACTACCATACGTTAGATACCCTTAATTCAATCCCTAACCGGCCCAGTCAAAGTTATTATACAAACCTTGTGGTGTAATCTTGAGTCTGATGGCATGCATCTCTTTAGTCTTGAGCACAGGTTGCAGATTGGGAGGGATGGGTGTCGTCTTCTCAGGTTTAGGTTGAACCTTAATGTGGTATTTATTGATCGTAAATGTCATTTCTGGCGGGAAATCTCCCATCAGGCTGCAAATGGCGGACATCCGGCCCAGAAGAAGCCCCCTGATTGGTTCCCAGTTACAATTAGAACTGATTTCCAGAAGATGTGGTCGCTCCGGTTGTGATTTGTCGGCCTGACGGGTTGAATTGCGCTGAAGTAATACCATCTGAGTGCGAAATCTACAAAAAGAATTGGAAGGGCTAAATAAATGAACGGTCCTCAGCGGACAGCTTGTGTGGCAAAGGACTACACTAATAACCAATAATAACCAATGGACGGACTTCCAAGGATCTGCTATTGGGCCACTTTGAGTCTTTGTCAGGTAACATTGACAGACAGCTTACTGTTGACATTCCTCTTAACATGAGGTGTGACGCAGCATGGCTGAAGAAGGAGAGGACAGAAACAGGCCATGAAACTGCTGCAGCAACTAAAGTCTAAAGCATCATCGGCTTCCATTTACACTGTGCTAAATTTTTGGCCGCCCCCTAAATGCTAGGGGGGCACCGCCTGAAAAAATTAACATAAGGAGACACAACTAGAGCACACCCCCAAACAATAGCCAGATTTACAGCTTACTGGTTACAACCATGTTACCATGAGATGGTGGACAGAACAGACAGACCGTCACATTGTCCATTTCTTACATCTGGCCAGTTCCTTTGCCAGACAATTATCCACAAGGAAACAAGAGAAGAACATGTTTGAAGCATGCCCCATATGCAAGGGAGTGTGGATTAATTATGGTTTAATGGGTGTATATCAAGGGGAAATGTCTAAAATCGAAGTCGAAGCAAATTCATTTATGGAGTGACAATAAAAACTATTGGTAATATCGATATCACTCCAGGTACCTAGTATTTCATCACATAGAAAAACTTGAACCAGTGATTACCTCGGTAATATTGGAATAGCTGAAGCATCTACATTAGTTTCTTCAGGCACTTCCTCTGCACCAGCTCCACGCGACAACTGATCTTGAGAACTGGTCACATGACTTCCTATCTGACTAGTAGCACCGGCCGACGCTCGGCGCTCTGGAGCTGTCTTAGGACGATCCATGGCTGGCTTTGGTGGTAACTTGGGTGTTTCCAGGCAAAACCTACATTAGACAATTGAAAAGTATTTAATTTTGGTTATAATATTGGGTATTTTATTAAGTTCAAGGAAACCTCCATGGTTGGCTGAGTGATACGCAAAACGAACTTACTTTGGGCTAAAAATAAATCAATGAATCTTCCAGTATACTGTACAACTGCAAGTGGTAACAAAAATTTACTTTGGTTTTATCAAAAAGATATCAATGGATTGAGGGCATATAAAGGCACAAAAATATAATTTTCACATACCTTCTTATAGGCATAGTAGCTGGGTCAGCTCCGTTAGCAATGGCTGCCGCTCGCTGCTCTTTCTTAGCAATGATCCTCAGAACAAGTTTGTGAACACAGTCCATGGCAATACAGTTACACATCAATCTCCTAGTAAATGCCAAAACAAGAAAATTTGTGAATGCTTCTTTCAAACTGTTAGGAATGTTCATGACCTTTCATGGTTTTTCATTGTTTCTTTGCAGATGACGGTATATTGTTGGAATAAACATAAACAATTCTTTATATGGCGAGGATGTTGAAATAATTCCTGATATTCAAAGATTTGAAGTTAAAGAAAAGATCTTATTTACGACGTACTTTGCTAATTTTCAAATTATTTTTTTTTCATCATGGAGATAATCTGATTCATCTATAAAGATAACGGGGTTTTACTTACTTTCTGATGACCTCATGTTTGTAACCATCAGTCCTGGCACATGTTGTGGGTCCCGTATCCTCACCCTCACCCGACGGGGGAACCTCGGGGCTCGGGGTGTCGGGAACAATATACTCATCCTCATCTACACAAATCTCAATCTCTCTGTGTAATGTGTGGATAGTTTGCTGAAAGAGAAAATATTTTACACATTTTGAGATTTAGATCCATAAATCAGAATAACAGTAAGAGCCATGTATTTTTGCAGCAAATTTTTGTTCGTAAAAGATAAACCTGAAAATGGTTCTTTTCAAATGGGATATGCTCTTGTCTCCATCCAACAACTAATAGATTAACACCCTAAACATAAAGGGTAACATGACATCCAGTTGGTAGGTTCTGTCATGGTTCTTATGGATCCATGAGGTTCTCCTTTCAGGCGGGAATCAATCTGTTTCCTGTGGATTCCCTTGGAGAAAGAGGGGCTATCCCCTGCATCATTTCTCTGAGGGAATCCCTCATTGTTAGAATGATTTTACCGCCGCATACTTAATTATCTCTTCAAAATGGCTGACCTAAGATAGACATACAATGTTTTACTGGTAATAAAATAGCATATTAACACCATAAAACACAAGCGAGTTACTTTTATAGCTACCTTAATATCAAGCTAAAATAATTCTTTACAGGTTCCTCCGCAAATTGTAATACAAAATAACACTTTCAAAGGAAGCCTATTGACGATACCCCACTACTACGAATAATCTGCCAATATAATGTCCCACACGAAGGCTAGAGTAATTTCATTAACCAATACTACCTTTTTAATGGTTCCATCCTTTGCTTTGTGAGTAAGGAACTCAGTCGTGGGTTGAGGTGGTTTGCTTGCATCTGACGCTTTCTTTCCCTTCTTGCCTTTCAATTTCTCTTTGGAAAACTTCACAGCTAAAGAAAGTTGATAAATATCTCAAGAGCTTGCAAATTAGACATCAGAAGTATGTAAAAAAATAATTTTTTTTTTTGTAATTCTTGTTAATGAAATGCTATCAAAAATAATAAGCTTAAGGACACTTCCACTGCTGTTCAATTACCGGAAATGGCCCGAACTTTATAATGACAGTATTAAGGAAGGCCCACCTTCTGGACTTGTAGACCTCTCTTTCTCTGTCGCAAGTGATTTGGTTTGTTCCTTGATTTTCTTATTTAAAACATGTTTTCCGCCCTTAACAGATGAGACTTGAGGTTTTAATTCATCGACTGCCATCTCTAATACAGCTTCCTCCAAACCATCTTCCCTCGACTGAAAAAGTAGGCAAAATAAAATAATTTAATAATATTTCTAACAAGAATAAAACTAAAACACTAATGAAAAGAAGGAACAGCAAATTCATCGAATTTAAGGGAATCTTGATCTCCTATGTGAAGAATAAGGGATATGCAATATGAGCAGCCTTTAGTTTTCGTGCAAAATTGTAATTTGAAACTCTTAGACCAAAAATGCAAATCTTTACCATTAATCATAGAACGATAGAAAAATATAAATTAGTTGTACTCACATGACCCTTGGCCTTACTCCTGGGGCCTCGTTTTTCTTTCATCCAATTGAAAGTATCATAGTAAATCAAGGAGTTGAGTTTTTCCAGTTTAGCCAGACTCTTGTGACCCGCAAGACGACTGCTCTTGCGGGCCGTGGCGAGCTTCATATCCATTTCTCTGCAAAATGAATAGTCCAGTACATGACCAGTGGAATTTTTGTCCATGCTCGTCATATATGCATAGTGGCCAAAACCTGCTTAGTTACATGCCAAAACATATAACATTGAATAAAAAGTTTGTTTCCAAGATCAATTTAGCCCTTAAGTGCAAGAAAACTAACGAAATTTGAGCGTCCCGTCCCACGGACAAAATCCAGTGATTTAGGGGTGGGGGTAAGAAGCAGGAAAGAAACGTGTTACTTTTTGGGTATCCAAAAGCTTTATTC
>JAAUYA010325371.1_pt1 | contig 13689 bp, 17 predicted proteins | sample 7278161 | NCBI WGS metagenome assembly JAAUYA01 (sample SAMN14350120, study PRJNA611818) | marine sediment metagenome | isolation source: surface marine sediment (3m) | place: French Polynesia: Moorea | collected 2018-08
CCGAAGAACAACCAGAAACTAACGCCGAAGAACAACCAGAAACTAACGCCGAAGAACAACCAGAAACTAACGCCGAAGAACAACCAGAAACTGAGATTAGTGAATCAGATTCAGAACCGATAGAAGAAGAAGACACTCAACCTCCCGACATAATTGTTGAAGAGGTTATGCCACCGCCTCAGCCTCAACCTATTGCACCACCCCCCAACTCCTCTACTCCTGTGGCATCTTCTCGCATTCCCATCGTTGTTACAGGCACTTCAGAGGCAGAATTAGTCAGCAAATTAGGTCAGCCTACATCTACAAGCAGAGGTTACTGGAATAATAGTACAGCTTGGTTATACAAAGACGTAATTCCTAATCAAGTTGATTTAGGTTATATCTTCGACAAAAATACTGGTAAAGTCCGTCAAACAGAAGTGTCTTTTGCTCCTTCTCTAGATTTATCTTTAATGGAAAATACTCTTGATGGTTTATTAGGAGGTAGTACTCCTGAAGTAGTCAAACAAGCTTTAAGAGGAGTATATCATCGAGAAACTGATTTGCGTTCTTTCAATCAGGGGAATCTTAAGGGAATGATTCAACGTAATCGGAAAGATCGCATCTATATCGGTATTTGGGAGGCAGATTTTCATTGAGGAAAAACTTAGCTTATTGACACCCAGACTATCTCTCAAGCCGGTAGGTTGGGTTGAGCAAATAAATATTTTTAAGAAAGCCTATCGATTCGAGGGAAGAGCAAAACCTAACACTCCAAACGGTTACGTTGGGTAACAAACGTCAACCCAACCTACAATTTATCCATTTTTTGCAAGGTTGAGAGGGCGATCGCTCCCTGGTTTTGCTTCAGGGCTACTAAATATAGTACAATCAAGCAAACGATGCTCGATCTGCTAAGAGCGATCGCCTTCGTAGGGTAAATAGCGGTGATTATTATTCATCTTAGGGACAATCTTCTTGCGTACCGATACCATTTTTTACCAGTTATTTCTGACTTTTCCTGAGCTGGTGTTTGAATTGTTAAATCTCTCACCCCAAGAAGGTTATCAGTTTTCCTCACGGGAAGTCAAAGAATTAGCCAGACGTTTTGATGGCATTTTTCTGCCTCCGGAGCATCAAACTCATCAAAGAATTTATTTTGTCGAGGTACAATTTCAGGAAAAAACTGATTTTTGGTGGCGTTTTCTGACAGAAGTCTTCATTTATCTAGGTCAATATCAACCAGCCAATGATTGGTTAGCAGTAGCGATGTTTTCTAGCAGAAAACTAGATCCGGGATTACCGCTTCAATATCGGGCTTTACTGAGCAATCAACAAATTAAAATCTTGTATCTAGATGAGTTAGAAATTAATCAAACTGCTTCCATTGGTTTAGAAGTAATCTCACTGATTGTCGGCAGTAATCAAGAGGCAATTTCTAAAGCTCAAAAAGCAGTAAACCATACCAGGCAAAGGATTCAAAATACAAACGAGCAAAGAAAAATTGTAGAATTGAGAGAAACAGTCTTAGTCTATAAATTAAAAAATCTCAGCAGGGAGGAAATAGAAGCTATGTTTACGATGGATGATTTAAAGGACACAAGATACTTTCAAGACGTTAAGCGAGAAGGCATCCTAGAAGGGATTGAAAAAGAAAAAAGCTTAGTTATTCGCCAATTAAAACGTAAAGTAGGTAATTTATCCCCTGAATTAGAGCTTAAAGTTAGAAATTTACCCATAGAAACCTTAGAAGATTTAGGTGAAGCTTTGTTAGATTTTTCCTGTCTCCAAGATTTAATTTCTTGGTTAAACTCCCTCTAATTTCGGCAGCATAACCTTATGTTCTTCAAAAAAAGAAGTGGCGATCGCATCATTGGTACGGGCGCGTATCTTTCAAAGGATGAAAAGGATATGATCGCCTTGTCTTAACTCTACCATCCCTCACCCGAAAATAGACTATGCGATCGCCGGTAGGTTGGGTTGAGCAAATAAATATTTTTGAGAAAGCCTATCGATGCGAGGGAAGAGCGAAACCCAACACCCCAAATGGTTACGTTGGGTAACAAACGTCAACCCAACCTACGATTTATCCCTTTTTTGCAAGGTTGAGAGGGCGATCGCTTCCTGGTGTTGCTTCATAGCTCGCTCGAGCTTCCCCTGCTCCCCCTGCTTATCTAAACCGACAACTTTTCTTAACTGAGGAGTATTGGGAGGCGATCGCTATTTTTCTGCAGATAAAAGTTTTTTTGTTTCCGACTCACCAGCTTTTTGCAGTTTTCTTTTAATTGTCATGGTTAAGCTACTCAAGATCGCAACTTGACCAATGAAGCCGAGTAACGCTGTTAAGGTTGACCCTTCCATAAAGACCAAAATAGGAAGAGGAGAAAAGGCCCAAATTAGAGGAATTTGCGTATTTTCAGCCGCTAAAATACCACCAAAAATTAGGGGTGCAAAAGCAACAATAGATAAAATAACCCCACTAATAATACCTCGTTTTGAAGTTTTGAGAAATAAAGTCAGTTGGGTAATTGCTGCATAAATCAACACCATAGTTGACATGAGAAACATGGCAATAATAATTTGTGCTGTTGATATTTCGAGATTAAATCGACTGAGTTTAGGTGTGAATAAAATCCAACTACTCCACAATACAATAGTGATTAAAGTATGAATTCCCATCGCTAGGAGTGCTGGACTTTTTTCTCCTACCAGTAAATCATTCCATAGGCTTTTTTGGTCTATTTTATGGCGATATCTTGCCCAATCTAATAAATTTTGACGATGGGGAGTGATCGCACTGACAATAGTTAACATAAATAAAAACACTATCCCAAACAAACATATTAATCCCACGCCAAAATGCTCTGCTTCAATTCCTCCTGCATAGCTAGGAATAAAAAACCCAAGTAACCATAGTTGGAAAGAGATAGCAATACCATAACTTTGTAGCTTTGTTAATACTGTTTTATTGAGATTATTAAAGCGACGGTTAGTAGATTTCCAAATCCAGAAACTAACTGTTAATAAGGTTGCTATTAACCAGATATATGCCATCAATGGAGATTGACCCAAAGGTAGCTTAAACCAACTCCAACCATCAAAAATATAGTTATTTTTATGATATAAAAGATAACTTGAATCTACTATTTGGAGCAAAGGAAGTCCAAAGAAAAAGGCACTAAAGCAGCCTATTCCACTGAGATAGGTTGTCGCAGTATTGAAGCTGTTGGTATTTTCAATTAAGAGGGGATAAAATAATGCTGCGGTGTAAAATACAACTGCGATCGCAAGCCATAAGGTGTACATTCCTAAAATCCAAACTAAGGGCATTCCTGCGGCTAATCCAGTGATTAAGTGCAAGGGAATACATAATCCAACTCCTAAGTAGATTAAACAGGGAACACCCAATAGTTTGCCTGTTAAGATGCTTTGACTAGACTGTGGACTTAAACGAATAAAGTTAAGTGTTCCTCTAGTTTGTTCTTTATGTAAATCAGCAATTAGTTGATAAACGCCCCCCATAATTCCTGCCAGGGGTAATAAGTAATTGAGCATGCCGAATCCATATTTCCACTCAATTTCCCACACTGATTGACGACATAGATGATGGTAGGAATCATAATCCAGACAACGGCTATCGGAAATAGCGATCATGATTAATAATTGAGCAATTAAAACAATAGCGATCGTGAGAATGAGATTGCGAAGTTTTAAATTTCCTTTTAATTCTCGAAATAATTGAGGATTCCAGTCCCCAACTCGAGCTAGTAATATTCTGATCATAATTTTTAAGTGATACTCCCAATTTTAAGAAACCTGTTGATGGCCTAGTTTTAAGAAAATAGTTTCTAGGTCTTCAGTGGTACAATGAAATTCAGTTAGAGGCACACCCGCTTCAACCAATACTTTTAAAAGTTCGGCGCTGTCTTCAGGTGTTCCGGCAAAATTGACTCTAATCGTGTTATCTTTTGGTAAAACCTCCCATTCCTCAACAAGATTATTATTTTTTAACTCCCCTTGAAGAGTATCCATCTTGCCAAGGGTAGAAATAGTAATTTGTTGATGAGAAAGACGTTGATATAAATCTGCCAGGGAACAACTTTCCACTAAATACCCTAATTCCATAATACCCACAGAAGTACAAAGTTCTGCCAAATCAGATAGAACATGAGAGGAAATTAAAATAGTCATTCCTGCTGTTTGTAAGACTTTAATAATCTCTCGAAACTGCATTCTAGCAAGAGGATCTAAACCAGAAACTGGTTCGTCTAGTAAGAGTAAAATTGGTTCATGGATAATAGTACGGGCTAAACTTAATCTTTGTTTCATACCCCTTGATAGAGTAGCAATCTGAGCATGACGTTTGCTGCTCAGTTGAACCAATTCTAGGACTTCATGGAGACGGCGACGGCGATGAGGCTGTCTCAGGTGGTAGAGACGAGCAAAATAGTCAAGGTAGTCTATTACGTCTAGATCTTCATAGAGAGGAAAGTCATCAGGAAGATAACCCAAATTTTGCTTCAACAATGGGTTACTATTATCTCTAAGTAAACGTTGACCGTTAATGTATATTTCTCCTGTGGTTGGTTCTTCTGCTGTAGCTAACATGCGGATTAAGGTGGTTTTACCTGCACCATTAGGACCGATTAAACCATAAACCTCTCCACTTTCTACCTGTAAATAGACGTCGTTAACAGCTATATGTCGGTCGAACTGCTTTGTCAGTCCGTAAGTGGCGATCGCACTTTCTTGACTCATCTGTAGTTTACTCCTAGTATTTATTGTTGCCCAAAAAATCTTTATTTTTATAATAGCAGATTTAAATTTTTAACCCAATATATGTATAGCAATTGTCAGCGAATTGACTGATTTAAGAAATATATATAATAGCTGCAATGTATAATATATAAAGGTTATTTCTGGTTAAATTTTCCTTTTATTCAGAATTTGAAGCAATAATCAAATTAGATTTTATCAAGAAATATTAATAAAAGTATCAGCAAAAACACAAATTAAGGGGATTAAGTTTAGTATATACCTAAGACGATTTTAGATAATCAGACCGCATTTTTGTGGCCTCAGAATTATATGTGATGGTAGTACTAGATTCGGCGTAACCGAATCCCTAACCCATACAATGTTCGTGATTGGGAAACAAAATTTCTCGATATGATGGATATAAGCGAATATTTTTACTAAATGTCACGTTATGGATTACAAAGACATTATTACAATTGAGCCTGGAAAACGTAGTGGCAAACCTTGTATTCGGGGAATGCGAATTACTGTTAATGATATCCTGGAATATCTAGCAGGTGGAATGACCGAAGCAGAAATTCTGGAGGATTTTTCTGAACTCACCTCAGAAGATATCAAAGCTTGTCTGGCTTTTGCTGCGGATCGTGAGAAAAAGTTATTTGTGGCATCGCTGTGAAACTACTTTTGGATGAAAATCTCTCAGATCGGATTGTGTACAGAATTATCGATTTGTATCCTGATTCTGAGCATGTCAAAACCTTGGCGCTTACGAACACTGATGATAGCATTATTTGGGAATAGGCAAAAGCGAATGATTTTGTAATTGTTTCCAAAGATTCTGACTTTTATCAGCGCGGTTTACTTTATGGTCATCCACCCAAGTTTATATATCTTCGGATCGGTAACAGTCCAACGTCAAAAATTGTTCAGATTTTGAGAGAAAATTTTGATACGATCATTCAGTTTGGAGATAGAGAATCAGAAAGTATTTTAGTTTTGGCATAGTGCGATCGTTCTTATAAGTTTTGGGTTTTCTTAACGTCAACTATAATGAAACTTGTAGAAAGACTTCTTTACATATTTGCCAATGCCGAACATTGATTATGACAGCTTTGCCGATTTGTACGATCTTTATGCAAGTACCGATTATGACTTCGATTTCTTTACAAAAGAGATCGATCACTCCGGTATTCCGGTGCTTGAACTTACCTCTGGAACTGGCAGACTTTCTATACCACTCATTGAGGCTGGCGCAGATTTAACTTGTGTTGATATATCTCAGGGAATGCTCGATGTACTGCGTAAAAAGCTCGCTCAAAACAACTACTCTGCAAACGTAATCTGCTCGGATATCACTGATATCGAGCTGGATGAAAAATTTGAGCTAGCCATTCTGCCGTTTCAATCATTCATGGAGCTTATAGGGCGCAAAAAGCAAGCCAAAGCATTAGCAGCAATTTACCAAGCTCTTAAACCTAATGGGCGTTTTATCTGCACCATGCACAACCCCTCCCTCCGTAGGAAATCAGTTGATGGTGCGTTGCGCCTTGTTGGCAGCTTCTCTTTGAATGGCGGCACTCTTGTGGTATCTGGAATCGAACAAGGAGGCTTCCCGGTGGTGGCTCGCAGCCAGTTCTATGAATATTATGATGAGTCGGGCGTTCTGGAGTGGAAGCGCTTGTTAAATATGCAATTTGAGTTCATTGAGCGCGATGATTTTGAAGCAATGGCGAAGCAACAAGGATTCAGCATTGCATCTCTCTATGGAAACTACGATCACAGTTTATTTGATAGTTCCAACAGTCCAGTGATGATTTGGGAGCTGGAGAAACATAAAACCTAACAATAAAAATATGCTAAGATTTTGAAAACAAATCATCAAGCAAAATTACTGAAAATTCCAGCAATGGAGAACAATTCAAATAGTTTGGGAGTAGTTTTAGTCACGGCATCTTCCCCCGAAGAAGCAAAAGCGATCGCTACTGGCTTAATTGAAGCGAACTTAGCCGCTTGTGTTAACATTACCTCGATAGATTCTTTCTATATTTGGGAAGGTAAAATAAATTCAGAGCCCGAATGGCAATTGATTATTAAAACCGATTTAGATAAGTTTGAGCAGCTCTCAGCAAAAGTTAGAGAGTTACATTCTTACAGCGTTCCAGAAATCATTGCTCTGCCTATTGTAGCTGGTTCTCCAACTTATTTAGATTGGCTCAAGGAAAATGTTAGTTAAAAAGATGGAAATGTTTTTGCTCCTTTGTGAGAGAAAACTCACAATCTTAAGCATAGTTTACCAACAGTCTCCTAACCTAGTGCAGGTGGGCGAAAATAAAACGCCAGTTAAAACTCCGTCAAAGCACCAAAAATTAAGGTTTTTCAATTCTGCATTCTGCATTCTTAATTCTGCATTCCTGCACTAGTAGTCTCCTCAAACTCATCTCGCTTGATGTAATAAAAGGTTGAGAGTATACCTATGCGTCGCTCCCATAATAGTGGCGACCTAGCTAAACTATAGAGAATTTCTCTATTTTTGTCCTGTAAATGTACTCCTACAATATGCTCGGTTGAAGTATCTACTAAATCCCAATTGTTAGTTTGCTGCGTACTGCCCAAGTAGAGCTGTTAGTATAAATCTTAACTTATACTTATTATAGAGCGTATTTATCATTACACGAAAAAATTTATTGTTCAAGGGTATCCGACAGGTAATACAGAAAATACTTCCGATTGCCGCCGCTTTTAACCGAGATCTTAAAATAAAGTGAGTGGGAGCATCATTCAACCTTTACCTTAAAGTTTATTTAAGCAATAATTAATAATTAATGATTGATAATTATGACTTAAGATGCGAATTGCAAATAACATCACCGAGTTAGTTGGTAAAACTCCCCTAGTTCAACTCAGTCGCATTCCTCAACTAGAAGGCTGTGTTGCTCAAATTATCGTCAAACTAGAGGGAATGAACCCATCTTCTTCTGTAAAAGATCGTATTGGAGTGAATATGATCAATGCAGCTGAAAAAGCAGGGCTGATTGCTCCGGGGAAAACTATTCTAGTCGAACCAACATCAGGCAATACTGGTATTGCTTTAGCTATGGCAGCAGCAGCTAAAGGCTATCAACTAATTTTGACCATGCCAGAAACAATGAGTCAGGAAAGAAGGGCGATGTTGCGAGCTTATGGAGCGAAATTAGAATTAACTCCTGGTATTGAAGGAATGAGCGGTTGTATTCAACGGGCACAAGAAATTGTCGAAACTATACCTGATGCCTATATGCTACAACAGTTCCAAAATCCTGCTAATCCCGAAATTCACTACCGTACCACAGGTGAAGAAATTTGGGCGGATACAAACGGTAAAGTTGACTTCTTAGTAGCTGGAGTCGGTACGGGAGGAACAATTACAGGAGTAGCTGAAGTAATTAAACCAAAAAAACCAGAATTTAAGGCGATCGCCGTTGAGCCAAGTAATAGCCCCGTATTATCAGGAGGAAAACCAGGACCTCATAAAATTCAGGGTATTGGTGCTGGTTTTATCCCTGAAGTATTAAAAGTACAGTTAATCGATGAAGTAGTGACAGTCAGTGATGAAGAAGCGATCTTCTATGGCCGTCGTTTGGCTCAAGAAGAAGGCATTCTTTCTGGTATTTCTACCGGTGCGGCTCTGTGCGCGGCGATTAAAATTGCCAAGCGTCCAGAAAATAAAGGCAAAATGATTGTGATGATTCAACCTAGTTTTGGAGAACGTTATCTGAGTACACCCTTATTTCAAGATTTAGACATGTAAATGATGAACTATTACCAAATCCTTCGAGTCAGTCAAACGGCGACACAACAAGAGATTAAACAAGCATATCGCCGTTTAGCCAAGCAATTTCACCCAGACTGTCAAACCAAGAGTGCTAATCATGAACAAATTATTCAGATTAATGCTGCTTACGAAGTTCTCAGCGATGGTCAAACTCGTCGTACCTACGATCTACAATTATCAGGAAAATTCCATCATTCTTTTGAGCAAAGACAAAAAAGAAATGCCGCCGCGCAAAAATATTATCAACAGAGCCGTCAACAACAAAGACAAGCAGACTCTGCCCAATTTAGATGGATGCAGGATGTCTATTTTCCCCTTAAGACTCTAATTAGTCGTATTCTTAATCCTTTAGAGCAAGAAATAGAAAATCTTTCTGCCGATCCTTTTGACGATGGCTTGATGTTTGTCTTTGAAAACTATCTGCAAACTTGTCGTAGTTATTTTGAACAAGCAAAATTAACTCTTTCCTCCCAACCTAATCCCAGTAAATATGCTGGTATGGCAGCAAATCTCTATTATTGTCTCAATCATATTAGTGATGGCCTTGAAGAACTAGAAAGATTTACTCAAACCTATGATGATTATTATTTACACACAGGTAAAGAATTGTTTAATCTCGCCGATCGCTTAAATATGAAAAATCCGTGAGCGAGAGATAAGGGGTATGGAGCGAACAGGCATTTAAATTCCCGATCTGCTTGTGCTAGAATAAATGGGATTACTTGGTGAAAAACTTGATTTTTAAAAACAAGTAAATCTATTTACACCAGGTACAGCCACACATCACTATTATCAGGATTCAATCAATAGAAAATGAGGAAATTTGCCACAATTACAGGAGTAGTTTTATTAGCTCTCGCTCTAGTCTATCCCACTTACGATTTTGTCAAAAATTTCGTCAATAGAAGAGACTTAAGAGTGCAAAATACTCACTATAACTTTTCTAAATATTTACGCTACGGCTCATAGTTAGTAGTGTCACAGTGCCGAAAGAAAACTTTTTTAAAATTTTTATGGGGCTTGGTTTCCAAGCCTCTCTGAGTATTAGTAGTTCAACAACCAACCAATATCGAAATAATGGATAATCTCAAATTGGAGAAATTGGGTTTACAGCTATCGGTAGGTGGCACTTTATTTATGTCTATTTTAGGATTATCTTTTGGCATCTGGATTCAATCAGAGGCTATTCTTTTAGATGGTTTTTTTAATGTAATTAGTTTAATAATGGCGATCGCTGCTCTGTGGGTATCTTGGTTAATTAGACGACCAGATAGCCCTAGGTTTCAGTTTGGTTATCTGAATTTTATTCCTTTGGTAAATGTAATCAAAGGATTACTGATTTTTGTCGTTTCCCTATTCGCTTTGATTTCCTCAGTGATTGCTATTATTGAAGGGGGCAGAAGTATTAATGCAGGTATGGCAGTAATATATGCTATTATTGCTGCTTCAGGATGTTTAATAATTGCGATTACTCAGCACATAATTGGCAAAAAAACTGGTTCAACAATGGTAATTGTTGATTCACAAAACTGGTTAGTTAATGGTTTAATTAGTATGTCGGTAGGGGTTGCTTTTGGCATTGTTGTGTTTATTAAAGGTACATCCTTAGATTGGTTTGTTACCTACTCAGATTCTACCATCGTAATTATGCTGGTTTTAGCTAGTATTTATGTACCGATTAAAATTATTTGGGAAAGTGCACATCAGCTTCTCTTAGGTGCTCCTAATTCTCATATTCAGAGGCAAATAAAGAATGTTTTTGAAAATGCGATCGTCGATTTTCCTTGTCTTCAATATATATTAAGAATGACTCAAACCGGACAATATATTTACCTTCATGTTTATTGGTTACTGCCCCGGAATCATAAGATGACAACTATAGAAGAATTAGATCAAATACGACTGAAACTAACAGAATTACTGCAACAAACTTATTCTAATATTACCGTTGATGTTATTTTAACTCAAGAACCAAAATGGCTAAAATGACCTACTATTGAGTCAAATCAAAGTATCCCCAATACTGCTCGGAAAGGGCTCAAAAACGTTACCTTTGGGGTAACTCAGAACTCAGAACTTAGTATCTCCAATAGTAGGGTGGGCATTGACAGCCTACATCTTGTTTGTCTTCGAGCAATGATAATGGCAATGCCCACCATAAGATATTAAGATGGGCATTGCCAAAAAATGTCCCATCGGTTCGAGGGTTTTTGCCCACAATGCCCACCCTACGAAGATAAGCTCATCGCAGAAATTTTCTGGTGACTCTTCTGGTACTTTATCTTGATAATCATAGTAAGTGTGGTTGAGTGTGATCGCTCTTTTACAGTTTGACTATGCTACTGTTGAAAAATGAGGAGCGATCATTCAAGACAGCGTGGTGGAGAAGAAAGACATGTTCGTGTGAAATTATTTTAATCTTGACAGAGTACTAGATCATTGGTGTCAACTTAATGGTCAAGCTCTTAACCTGCAAGAAACTCAAGTTCCTTGCTAATAGCAGAAGTCATCTAAAGATGACTGATCTGAAATCTACAAAGTTAGTCTAAAAAACATGGACTGAATTTTTTAGTCATTTCTTCGCTCCGCTCAGGTTTTTAATTCTGAATTCTGAATTCTGAATTCTGAATTCTGCATTCAACCACTGGTAAACTATTTCTGGCTTAAGTTGACACCAATGGTACTAGATGCACCCATCGCCAATGAGATGATATTATCGTTTATTAGGTTTTAAAAGAATAGTAAAACCAGCTTGTTCAAAATGATGATCTGTAGTAAATATTTCTATGATTTTCATTTTTTTAGCTACAATAATACTGGTGCAATCAACCATCCCCCATTCTTTATCTTGTACTTGTTTATATAAAGTAAAACCTTCGCTAAAAATCACATCATCAATAGTAATATAAGTTCATTTTTTTGATATTTTAATTGCTTCTATTAAAGAAATAGCTGTTGATTTTAAAGAAATACGACTAAAAGCATTGCCAAATTCTAATAAAACAGCATTTGTAGTGACAAAATTAACTTTCTCTTTTTTTAAATCATCTCGTATTTTTACAGCCGAAGAATGAAAAGTGTCCCGCTTATTTCCCAAAGCAATCAACGCCGAAGTATCAACAAATATCGGTTTCATGTTCATTACTTTTTGGGTATTCCATACAAATAATGATCGTGATTTTCAGCAAAATCCTCTATTCCTGTATCAACAGCAATCTCAGAAATATTGAGATTGTCCCAAGCATCATCTTCACTAGTTAATTCTTGTTTAAGCTCATAAGATATACCTTCAGATAACAAAATATTTTCGATTTCTTTAATTAAGTGAGATGTCTTTTCTTGAGATAAAATATCAGGTAAATTAATTGTTAGTTGCATTTTTGCTAGTATATTTACACCGTACTTTCTAAGTTAAATTAAATTAATAGCATTATATCATTTAATTAAAGCGATCTCTTTTTTGATTGATGATTATGTAGAGAGAGCGATCGTATCTGGCTTTATCTTGATAATCATAGTAAGTGTGGTAAAGTGCGATCTCTCTTTTACAGTTTGACTATGCTACTGTTAAAGAATGAGGAGCGATCATTCAAGACAGCGTGGTGAAGAAGGAAGACCTGTTCCTGTGGCATTTAATGATGCTCAACGGGCAAAACAATCAGATGTTTTTGTGCAAAATGATGAGCGTTATGTAGTGCGAGGTTCACGTGCACGAGAACATATCTTTGAAAAGACGGGTGAACTGGTGACCAGTTTGGTTCGTTCTCATAAAATTCATCAACATAAAGTATTAAAGGGAGAAAGATATCCCATTACAGCTCAGCAGTTTGAAAAGTTTCAGGAGATTTTCCAATGAACCCAAAGACGATTTCTTCAGTAGAACTAGAAACTCTTGATATTGAAGAGGAGTTAACTGACTTTACGGCTGATCTATTAGCACTTAAAGCTAATGAAGTGTTTTTAGAGCGGCTATTTGCCAAACCTATAGGAAAATGGTCAGATTTAGCTGGCTTCTTTGACAAAAATGAACAGGTTTCTCACAAGTTAGCTTCTTTGCAAGCTAACTCTGGAGGAACTTTACGGGTAACCTGGCTAGAGCATCCTGAACTGGTGGGATACTGTTTGGTACTTTTCTATGTCGATTCTTTAGAGTGGAATAATCTGGCACTGTATAACAAGGCACGGTTGGAGAGGTTGTATGCAACAGGCAACTAGTGGTGGAATGGAGAATATGACATGCAGAATGCAGAATGCACCAGTGGAAAAGTGCTATTTTTGAGTACTTGTGGCAATTTTCAACTCCCGTTTCATTTCTGAATCAAAACCGGCGTCAAGTTTTCTGCAATTCCGGCCATGCGAATGGCGCTATAACCCAACTTATGGGCAAACTCAACCGAACGACCTGCTCCTAGCGCGTCATAAAAACCGACAGCAAACTCAATAGAAGCTCTGCCTCCGATCGCCTGACTCATGCCGATGACAGAGGGAATGTGTCGGGCGATCGCACTAGGAGTGTTTCTTTTGATTTTCTTGTTCAATTTTTTCTCGGATTGCTTGCTCCATAATGAGTATATTCTCTTCTATGGGTATACCTTCATCTGTGCAAACTGAAGGATACCGCTTGACTTCTACACCATCGGGAATTTGGAAAAGTAGCCGAATGGCTTCAAGATCTTCTCGATGTTGGAGTACATAAGTTCTTAGTTCTGCTTTACTCATTGCTTCATAATTAGGCTTCATAAAAAATACCATTCTCCCTTGGGTGGAATAACAATTTGAATATCGTCACCAGCCAATATAAAGACGTTCCCTATTTTCTCATCAAAGCGGAATAAGTGAATATCCTTAATAACTATTGGATAACATTTGACAAACTCTTAGGCTTGCTTGAGCTTGTTGGTTGGTTGGATTAATGGGCTTTTCCTCAATTATGACATTTAGTTTATTTTATGTTAGAGCGATCGCTTTTGGTAAAGTGCGATCTGCGCCGCTCGCAGCGCTTCGCTTCCGCCGCTCTTGTAGGGCTTTATCCAATACTGCTCGGTTAAGCCTTGAAATCAATTTCAGGCTTAAAGCTAAAACCCGTTAAAACGGGTTAAAAGTTATACATAGTCATCTTTAGATGACTTTAGCTGTTAGCC
>JAAUYA010151641.1_pt1 | contig 13664 bp, 10 predicted proteins | sample 7278161 | NCBI WGS metagenome assembly JAAUYA01 (sample SAMN14350120, study PRJNA611818) | marine sediment metagenome | isolation source: surface marine sediment (3m) | place: French Polynesia: Moorea | collected 2018-08
AAAATCCAAAATTCCTAAGAGAAACTTCCGCATCCCATTTCCAGAATCAAGTTGCTATAATTGAGATAACAATCTTGACCTAACTGTGACTTTCGTTTAAGATAGTTCTTACACGTAGTCCTATAGTTGGTGCTCGTTTCCGTAACAAATTAATACTTTTCTTCTTTCAGTCCTGCACCTCCATTGGTGAATTAACAGGGAACTTGAGGGAGAAGCCTAAAAGGGATCGTCGTCCGTTAGCTTGGCAGGCATTGGGACGGCGTTCGGCTTTTTGGGAGGCTTTCCTTCTCGTTCTCGCTCGTTGATACGGTAATTAAACCGCTGAAATTATTGTATATTGGGTTAGTCAATAAATATATTAACCCTTTTTTGTGGAATGTTAGTGAAAGTTAAATAAATTTTAATCACCTAACTAGCAATGATACAACATCTTTTTACATTTAGACAAAAAATGAGGTAGCTCTCGATACTTTTTAATAAAAGTTTACGAATCCTTTTGAGAAACCGAAGAGGGCTCTTTTTCTCTCAGGTGCCTTTGGCGAGGATCGATTTTCCCCAGATACTTGGTTTTGAGGCGTCCATCTTCCCACCATCTGAGATAATAGTAAGGTCCAAACTTTTTACCATCTTTGGGAATATATTTTTCTTCAATAAAATGTCCTTCTACAAGTTCGATTGGCGCATTTTCGTCTATCTCCCCCTGTCTGAGTTTTGTCATCAGTAACTCTTTTTGTTCTTTTGTTTTTCTGACAAATTCGAGCTGGTGATTTAATTTATCTGGAAGTTGTTGTTGGAGGGATTCTAGTTCTTCCAGGTCTAGATGTTCGATTAAACGCTCAATAAGTTTTATTCTTCTTAGTGAAGGAAGTTCTTTAAATATTCGATAAATGGGTTTAAATCCCACCTTTTTAGGAGTAACAGTTTTCGGTTCTTCTTTCTTTAATGCTTCTTCAATTAAAGGCTTGAGATTGATAATCTCTATGGGTTTCGTTAGAAATAACAGTACATTTTCTCTAAGAGCCTGTTGGTAATTTTCCATATCTCCGTAAGCAGAGATGATAATTGTTTTGAGATAGATATCTTTTTCATGCAAAGTTCTGAGCAGTTGAAATCCATCAATTTGGGCAGCAGGCATTTTTAAATCAGTTAAGAGTAAATCAATTTGATGATTTCGAGCTATATCGATGGCATTTAAGGCTTCCTCACCACTACGAGCAAAGATAATCTCATATTCTCCTGATTTAATCTCTTTTCTAAAGCGTTGCTTAATTGCCTGCTCAAAAGCTAGTTCATCATCAACGAATAACAGTTTGCTTGCCATGAATGGATTTTCTGCTTGGGTGCTTTCTACTCTTATCATTATATTTATTAATTTAGCTTTATTGATGAAGACAGTATTGCATTGGAAAGTTATTCCGGACCCATTCACCCTCTAGACAAGTTACTGAGAATTAAAGCAATTACGACCTCGATTATCCTTATCGCCTTGTGTTTGAGTGTAACGCCTTGCTCAAAAGCTGAATCAAGCCCAACGGCGTCAGAGACAGTTCAGCTACCTGCCAATTCTACGCCAATTTCACCACTGGAACTGCTCTCTGACCCACCTCTCTTCTTGCTCAAACAAGTACAGGTCATTGGCAGTACAGTTTTCTCCCCAGAAGAGTTCGCCTCCATTACTTCCACTTACATCGGCAGGATAGCTACTGTTGAGACTATTGAGGAGATCGCCCGCCAGATTACGGAACTCTACGTGGCGGGAGGCTACTTCACCTCTGGGGCTTACCCCCCGCCTCAAGATTTGTCGGATGGTGTCCTGAAAATTCAGGTGGTCGAAGGTCAGCTAGAAGCCATTGAAATTAAGGGATTGATTCGCCTCCAAGAGAGTTACGTGCGAGACCGACTGATGAAAGGGAATGAAAGTGTGCTCAATCTCAATCGTTTAGAAGAGGCACTGCAACTATTGCAGCTCAATCCCCTGTTGGCAAGAGTTAAGGCGGAATTAAATCAGGGAACAGCCCCAGAACTCAGTATCTTGGTGGTAGAAGTTAGAGAAGCACCCGCAGTATCGGTAGGGCTTCAGGTAGATAATTATGAATCGCCCAGCATTGGCGAATATAGGGGAACAGTAGCGTTCGCCCATCAAAATCTTCTGGGGTGGGGAGATCGCCTGTCGGCTGAATATGGCATTACCGAAGGTTTGGATAAGTATGATGTCAGCTATGGGATTCCCCTCAATGCCAGAGATGGAACTATGAGAATTCGTTATCAAAACGGAGAGAGCGCCATCGTAGAAGAGTTCTTAGAAGAAATAGGCATTAGGGCTGAATCAGAGAGGCTATCAATTGGTTTTCGCCAGCCCCTGCTAAGAAGTCCCGCAGAAGAATTTGCTCTCTCCCTCTCTCTTGATTTGCGTGAAAGTCAGACATTTTTGCTAGATGAAATCCCCTTTTCCTTCACCCTAGGGCCAGACAAGGGTAGGTCTAGAGTTACAGCTTTGAGATTTACTACTGAGTGGGTTCAAAGAGCACCTCGTCGAGTATGGGCGGCGAGATCTCAGTTCAGTTTTGGCTTAGATTTATTTGACGCAACAGTAAACGAGCTCGGCATTGATGGGAGGTTTATGGCTTGGCAGGGACAGTTTCAATGGGTGGAAAAATGGGATGAAAATGTCCTCTTTCTAGCTCGATTGGCTACGCAACTTACCCCCAATTCGTTGTTGACCATAGAACAGTTTGAGCTGGGAGGAATTGATACTGTACGCGGTTATCCGAAAAATTTTCGGGTTGGTGATAATGGGTTGGTTGGGTCAGTGGAGATGCGTTTTAGCCTACTCAATGATGACGAATTCGGCAAGGTTGAGCTATCACCTTTTATTGATGTGGGAACAGTTTGGAATAATCAAACTGAGGTGATTAGTCCTGATACTTTGGCTAGTACAGGTCTGGAGTTGCGTTGGCAAATTAATAATTTTAATGTTCGTTCTAGTTATGGAATTCCTCTCGTGGGAGATGAACGATCTAGGGATTCTTTGCAAGGAAGTGGTTTTTCCTTTTCTGTTCAGTGGCAGCAGAAATTTTGAATAAAATGAGCAAAAAATATAGGAGATTCAAAATTATAGTTATTAATCAAGAGCAGCTCAATCAAATTAAGCAAATAGTTGATGAATATGATAACTTTTACTGCATAGAATGTGCAGATGCACTTCAAAGTTACTTACAATCACAAAAAATTAAGGGTAAACGGATTAAACTTTATACAGGTTCAACGAGGAAACCTAACAACTATATTTATGATGATAGCATTGGGGGAGATGCTATTTCTGAAAATGGTCGTCATCAAGGAATTGCTATTATAATTAATAAAGTCGAAATTGTCTTTGACAATCATCATCCCTTAGGAGTCAGAAAAGAAGAATGGCTATTAAACTTGCAATTTTATAACAAATTGTTTTTTCATCAAGAATTTCAAATAACCGAAGAAAATTTTTAAGTAATAATATAAGACAAAATAACCGAAAAATAATGCCAGAAACAAACAATTTTTCCTCAGAATATCTTTATGACTTACTCTCAAGAATCAAACAAAGGCCAGGAATGTACTTAGGAAAATGTTCAATAACCCGTTTGAATATGCTTTTAACAGGATATAGTTTAGCCCGTGTTGAATTAGGATTAACTGAAACTAAAGAAGAAGAAGAATTTGGTAATTTTCAAGATTGGATAGAAACAAAATATCAAAGTACTTCTAATCAAGGATGGGATAGTCTTATTTTATTAAATTCTCAGGATGAGAAAGAAGCTTTTCACAATTTTTTTCAACTGTTTGAACAATTTCGACAAGAAAAAGAGCAGAAGGATTCCCCAGTTTTGCAGATTAATTATTAGTTATTAGTTAGTTTTAATCCTCTCTCGTTTTTGACAAGAAAGGTTAAGGACAAATTAACTGCTCTGCTGAAATCCTCTCTCCCAGTGGTGGTGCTGCTACCAATAAGGTTCGTCCATCATTCGTGCGGACGAGCTTTTGCCCTCGAATAATCGGGTCGCCTGGTTGCCAGGGGGGGACAGAAACAATCCACTGCGCCTGGGCAGGTGGGAGTGGCGCAACTGGGGATGTGGGGGATGGATTGATAGTTAGAGGCACGCTCAGCGATTCCCTCTCATTGATAGCCGATTCTGGAGCAATAGGCACTCCACCCGTTCCCGTGTAAGTGAAGCTTCCCTGTTGTTGGTTTCTGCGAGCCAGACAGCTTCCGGCGATCGCTTCTTCAGGGGGGATGATTTTGGCATCGAGTAATTCGAGGGAACTATGAATATCCCGCTCTAGGTTGTTAATCTCTACGGTTCCGTCGATACCGAGTTCAGAACTGGCAGTAATGTCACTGTCGCTATCGAGAAAGACGCCTCTGGCAAAGATGGAAATATTACCCCCCTCTCCGGCAAAAGCATTAGCCAAAATATTGCTATCTTCTAGGGCAATCAAAGTATTCGTTTGGATCAAGATGTTGCCGCCATTGCCCATCCCCCCGGCAGTGGCCGTAATATCGCTCTGAGAGCGCAGTTGGAGGTGGTTGGCCGTGAGTTCGATGTCGCCGCCAGTACCTGAGATAGTCGAAGCAGTAATGCCGCCGCCATTGTCTAGAATGATAGAGTCAGCTTGGATTTTTAGGGTTCCCCCATCTCCCGTACCGTCATTTCTTACGCTGATTAAAGCCCCATCTGATACCTTTAACTGTTGAGTATTGATGGAAATGTTGCCAGAAGCCCCGGTGGGAATTTCAGGAAGTCCAAGCCCAATCTGAATCAAAGGCTCGACGAGATTGGCTGAAGACATAATCAAACTGGGATTGATAGAACCGGGAATAATACCGCTAAGGTCGATAGAATCAGCATTAATGGTCAAATTGCCCGCATTTCCTGACGCTAGAGTAGAAGTATCAACTCGTCCACCATCTTGAATAATGAGCTGATTGGTATTGACCGACAGGTTGCCTGCTTGACCCGAACTTTGATTAGAGGAGGAGATTTGCGAAGGGACGAGGCTATCAGGGTTAAACCCAGATATTACAATCGAGGAGGAAGAATTAATTCTCAAGTCGCCTCCCGTGCCATTGCCAAACACACTAGAATTGAGCAGTCCTCCCCCTTGTAGTGATAGGTGTTTAGTGGTTAACTCCAGATCTCCTGCTTCTCCAGAGCCGATGGTGGCTGTAGCAATGAGACTGCTGAGGGGAAAAGTAGGGTCAAAAGGAGAAATACTCAGAACCTGAACGGATTCATCTGCTCTAATCTTGAGATTTCCCCCCGCACCAGAGCCGAAAGTAGAAAGATAGATCCGGCCAGAATCTTGAACTACAACTCGACGGGCGGAAATATTAATATCCGCTCCCTTACCCTCAAAGAGGGCTTGACTGACCAAACCGCGAGTTAAACGAATATTGGCGGGGAAAATAGGTGTAGAGCCAGTGGTTCCCGTGATGGTTAAAGCATCTTCAGCATTGAGTTCGATCGCTCCCAAGGGATTAGCCCCTTGATTTTCCACAAACACCAGTGAAGCATCCGTCAAATCTATATTTCTGCCCACAATTTGGATATTTCCGTCAGCCACGCCGCTAGCATTGAGGAGGGATTGTTGGGTCAAGGCGATATCTTGAAAATTCCCGGCTTCTGGATAAGTGAGAGCAAAATTGGTCGGAGAGGTAAAGTTAATCTGTACTCGAGTGGAGGCAACGCTACCAATTTCTATTCGCCCTGAAGGGGCAGTTACCACTCCACCATTGAAAGTGACTTGTCCTCCTACAAGGGCAAGGGTGCGCTCTGGTTGTAGGCTCACACCGGCTGGGATGGGACCGCCCAAGGGCAAATTGGGCAGTCGCGTATCCCCCGGTGCGATGAGGTTGTGCCCGCTTCCCCGTACTTCAATCGGTCCAGGCGATGGGAGAAACCCCAAGCCCGCAGGGACATTGACGGCTAGTAGTGGGACGGGCTGTGGGTTGTCAGCACTAAAAATAGTTCCATCTGCCAAATGGATGGAACTGGCAGTGGTGGCCAGAAATGACCCACTGACATCTAAACTGGTACCTTCACCGAAGATAATGCCGTTAGGATTGAGGAAGAACAGGTTGGCATCGCCCAAAACACCCAACCGGCCGAAAATCTTCGAAGCATTGCTGCCCGTTACTCGACTGAGAATGTTGGCCACTCCATCAGGATTGGCAAAATAAACTCCCCGCCCTGACTCGATATTGAATTCCTGGAAACTGTGAAACAGGTTAGCTCCTCGCCTGGCACCGCCGGAGATTTGGTCACTGACGATGCCCTCAATAATTTGATTGGGGGTAAGGGTTGAATTTTCCCTTCCTAAAGCGGCATCTGGGATGATTTGAGCCTGAACGCCCGTAGCGGCAAAAAAGGCAAAGTTTAACCCTAAAAATAGTCTCAGAGCGAGTGACATAGTAAAGTTTATCGATGGTTACTCAATTTTACCTGAAATCTTCGTTTCTCGCTTTCCTTATATCCGAAAATTTGAGCTTAAAATTAATCAATTTTATTCACACTAAAAGCAGTCAAAAGCTTCTTCATTTCCCCTTTAAGTGCTAAAATTGCATCTTCAATTGAATCACAATCATCCGTACCAAGTAAATGTGCATCGCCCACATCTGCACTTGACCAAAGATAGGAGTGTTGACCGATAGTTAAACTTCCCCGCCACTTTTCTTCATAAGTATCCAGGGTAATAAAAAAGCATCTTGACATCATATTCTCTGGGTCAAGAACAAATTTTCCCCACAGAGAAAAGCCAAAATATTCCTCATTTTTTTGATTATTATATTCCCAGTCAGTAAAGTGGGGAAAAGCAGCCTTAGCTTGTTCAATGGCTTGTTTAATTTGAGTTTCTGTTAAGATCATATTACTTTGTAGACTACTGGCCTTACGCTTTTTAACTGTATTTATATTGTCTTACTATCTTTATAGTTGTCTTTATAATCCTCATCTAAAATCCCAAATCGAGTGACTCAGTCCATCCAACCCGCAGACAAGCTCCCTGGCAGTTTCGGCCAGCCCTTTATTGGGGAAGCGAGCGCACTTTTTAGGCAACAAGAACTCTTTTACTGGCAGCGTTTTCAACGGTACGCCGGCCCCTTCAAGACGCGAATTATGAGCAGGAAGGTTGCCATTTTGGTCGGCCCTGAAGCCAATCAATTGGTACTTAAAGACGAAGCAGATAAGTTTTCTTCGAGGTTAGGATGGTCAATTTTAGAACCCCTCTTAGGGGAGGGACTCCTCCTACAAGATGGCGAAAAACACGCTCGGACGCGCAAGCTGATGTATCCCGCTTTTCACGGCGCAGCTCTTCCCCATTACTTTGACCTCGTTCACAATACAGTGGAAAACTTTTTGGATGGAGGGGAAAATCGAGGTCCCATCTTGGTAATTGAGGAGTTTCGCCACTTAACTTTACTCATTGCCTGCCGCTTGTTACTGGGAGCGGGAGCCGATGGAGAAGTAAAACAGCTCGTGTCCTATTTTTCGGAAATAGTTGCCGGAATCCGGACCATTGTTCGCTGGAATATTCCCTTCACCAAGTTTGGCCGCGCCCTGAGAGCTCGCTGGAAATTAGAAGCCTTTTTGCGCTCGATTATTGAGCAGCGTCGCAGCCAAGCTCATGAGGGGCGAGATATTTTAGGATTGCTGCTGGGTGCTACAGATGAAGCGGGCAATAAGCTTAGTGACCCTGAGATAATCGCTCAAATTCTCAATCTTTTGTTTGCAGCCCATGAGACGACGGCTAAACTCGTGACTTGGACATTATTTGAACTGAGTTTTCATCCCCAATGGCTGGAGAAATTACGGCAGGAGCAAACAGAAGTTCTCCAGGGAAACTTCCTCACCTTTTCCCATTTAAAACATTTGAGGCAAATGGGTTATGTCCTCAAAGAAATAGAACGCTTACATCCTCCGATTTACAGCATTCCTCGCGGAGTTATAGAGGATGTTGAGTATGGCGGATATCTCATTCCCCAAGGTTGGTATGTGGTCCTCTCTCCCCTGCTAACCCACCGCTTGAGCGAACTGTATTCGGAACCCAACTGTTTTGACCCCAGTCGTTTTGCTCCTCCCCGAGAAGAAGACACTCGGCATCCTTTTGCCCTAATCGGTTTTGGGGGCGGTACTCATAAATGCTTGGGGCGGGAATTGGCTTCTCTGGAGGTAAAAATTATTCTCTCTATCCTGCTGCGCCGCTATCAGTGGAGCTTCACGATAGATCGCTCTACGGTGATGCCAGTGTGCCAAGCTAATAAAATAGAGCGTCAGATGTGGGCTAAAGTGGTAAAAATTCGGTAAAAAATCATTGAGTTTTCCTTCTCCTCAGTGTCAGATGATTTCGGCGGGAGCGAAGCGCTGCGAGCCGCACGCCAAAATCTTCTTCAAGTCACACCATTCGTTCATAGAGAATTAGAGATATTGTTGAAGATTTCTTTGATGGTGGTTTTTAATGGGGGTAAATCTTGCTCTACGGTATCCCATAAAACCTGAAGGTTGATACCAAAATATTGATGAATCATTTTATCTCTCATTCCGGCAATACTTTTCCAAGGTATTTGGGGATATTCTTCTCGAATAGTTGGGGGTATTTGTTTGGTGGCTTCGCCAATAATTTCGATGGCACGGGTTACGGCAAATATAGTTTTTTTGTCTTGCTTAAACTCTTCTAGAGTCATGCCCAAAATAAATTCTTCGGCGGCAGAAATTGCTTCGAGAATATCTTGTAAATAGTCTTCAATTTGTCTGGCTTTCATAAATAAATGACTTCCCTAAGAATGTTTTTACTGAGGTGAGTTTTGAGTGCATCTTTCATAACTAAATCTACTTTTTTACCTAGTTTTTCACTGAGGATGTTTTCTAGTTCGCAAAAGGTGAGCAATCCAAAACGCGCTTGGGGGTTAAATTGAATTAATATATCTATGTCGCTGGTTTCGGTTTGTTCTCCTCTTACATAAGAACCAAAAATACCTAGCTGTTGTATTTGATATTTTTCTTGAATTTGGGGTAAATATTTGCGTAGGGTCTGACAAATTTCTTGAAGTTTGGTTTCGGATTGATTCATCATAATTCCTCTTAGTTTTTTTCGCTCAATTTCAATTCTGCTTTAACTTTTTCTGATTCCTAAAAATATCTATCATCTTTCTATTTTTAATAAGGATTGAAGGATGAATTACTAATTAGTGCTCGTCAACACCTTGGAACTATTATTTTTGTTGACGTTGAGGCTTGTTGTTACCTCCCAATTTAATTATAGAGTTGTGCACCTGCGGCAAATTATTAATTTTGATTTATGGCAAATATTATCGCTGCCTAACGCATCCTACAAAAGTGCGAATCGCCGGTGAGTGATCGGACATTTCAGCCATAAAGCCAGTTTAATTTCTTAACAAAACTTAACATTTACTTCCTTCAAAATTTAACCCGCCTTCGGCGGGTTAAGGGAAAAGGGCAAAAGTGCAAGAGAGTAAAGGGTTAAGAGTCCCTCCCGAGCCCCCACACAACCCGAAAACCGACAATATAGTTGTAGTCGGCGCGCCAATCGTCGTCGATGCGGAAAGCGGAGCGGCAGTTATTAGGTTTGACGTCCCATGAACCCCCCCGCACTACAAATGTATTACTTACTTCCGTAATCCAAGGACTACCATCTGCTGGTGCGCCCTCATAGTTGGAGTGCCAATCGTCCTCACACCATTCCCACACATTTCCGTGCATATCGTACAAGCCAAAGGCATTGGCTACCCCAAAACTGCCAACTGCCGTTGTTTGTTTACCTTCATAGTTTGCTAGCCCCTTAGTGATAGTTTCTCCAAAATGATAGGGAGTATTCGTTCCTGCCCGACAAGCATATTCCCATTCCGCCTCGCTGGGTAGTCGATAGTCCCGTCCGGTTTCTCGGGAAAGTCGCTGGCAGAATTCGACGGCATCATACCAGCTAACATTTTCAACGGGTCGGTCATCACCCTTAAATTTTGATGGGTTGGGTTCGAGGTCGCGTTCGACTTTGGGCAAATAGGCGATCGCCTTCCACTGTGCCTGCGTAATTGGATACTTCCCCATAGAGAAGGAATTGACGGTGACTGAATGCTGGGGACGTTCACTATTACTGCCTTCTCCTTCTGGCGAGCCCATCAGGAAAGTACCGGCAGTAATATTCACCATTTCTAATAGTACTCCCTTACCCAGATCTTCTTTCCAGGATTCAATCACTTCGAGACGCAGCGATACATTTTCTCCCTCGATTTGAGCGAGCGCCGTGGGGATGGCTTGGTTAACCTGTCCTCTCAGCCTTGAGATATTTAAAGCGCCAGCAGCTTTTTGGCGAATTAGCATCGCTTCCCGCTCATCTTCCAAGATCCTGAGCAAGATTGGGACGGCTTCTGTGACTTCTAAGCCCAATTCAGCTAGGGTATTGACAGCAGACAGCCGAACTTCTACATCCTGCTCTCCATCTTCCAAGATCCTGAGCAAGATAGGGGCGGCTTCTGTGGCTTCTAACCCCAATTCAGCTAGGGCACTGACAGCAGACAGCCGAACTTCTACATCCTGCTCTCCATCTTCGAGTACCACCATGAGTACCGAAACTGCCTCTGCTGGCAATCCAATTTGTCGTAAAACCTGAACTGCTAACAAGGCTTGTTTTCCCTTTACCTCCGGCAAAATTGGAATTAAGGCAGCCTTTACCGCCGTTCCCATCCGACTGAGGCTGGCGGCGGCTGCGGATGCTATTTCCATATCCTCATCCTTAAACAGGTTAACTAGCTGGGAAACTGCCTCCGGAGCGTCTTCACCAAATTCCTCTCCCAGCCGTGCGATCGCTCCCAGGACTCGCTTTTTATCCTCTTTAACCGACAGATCGGCAATTAGGCGTTTCTTAATGCGCTCTCGCCGTGCTTTCTGGAGGGCTCCCGCGTCTAACCCCGCTTTTGTTCCCAATTCTTCCGGGACAAAATCAGGAATACCCGTCCTCACCAAACAACAATCTCTCACTGCTAACAAAAAGCCCTTAATTTCTTCCAAGCTTTCAGCTTTAACCTCTGCTTCATTGATAAATTGATGCCATTTTTGCTCATCTTCTCCATACAAGTCGATGAGATGCAAACCTGCCAGATACTCCGCGATTGGATCGAGGGCAAATTCAATTTTCTTGTTGTCTACCCCTACTCGACGAATGAGGCGCAGTTGTTTCTCAAAGTAAGCTAAATAAGCTTCATCGAAAATCTGGCTGTCTGTGGGCTGGGGCTTATAGCTTTCTTTCAAACACTTCCATGCCATTTGCTGGGCATCTTCGCAAACTGTTGGATACTTCTTTCCTGTTTCTCTTTCTGCTTTTTGATTGCTTTCTTTTACATAGTTAATAATTAAATCAGGTATGTTTTCCGGTTTCTGGCTTTGTTGAGCCGGATTTTCTTTTGAGTTAATCAATTGTTCAGCATAGAGTTTGGCCAACAAGACTGTAATCGATTTTCTTTCTTCAACCAAATCAGACAATTTACCACAGGCATCAAATAACTCTCGGTCTTCAAACAAATCCCGTTTGCCTTGCTGTTTTAAATAGTCGAAGATAAATCCTGACAGTTGTTTGCCATCAATTCGTAGGGTCTCAATTTTGCCATCAACTGTATCCCCCAAAGTTTCTTGAATTCGAGAAGTGACGATTAATGCTTTCACCAGAAAATCAGGAGCATCCGGTCGAATTTGTTGGCGGGTTTGAGCTGACATTTCGGAGAGATGATCGACGATTACCAGAACTCGCCGCTTTCGCAGCAGTTGGGCTAACAGTTCTTCCGAGAGCGACTCCGAGGCATCAATTAAATACTGGAGTTGTCCATCAATCGCTTTGAGTAGAGACTGCTCACTTCCTTCATTGAGAGCCAATTCTTGCTCAATCAAAACGGGTATCATTCGATGTTTAGTCGGGCGCACCCCTGAGTCTTTAGACATCCCCCACTTAGCAATCTGACAAGCAAAACTAGTTTTTCCCGACCCTCCTTCACCCCAGATCAGCAGACAAAATCTCTGTTTGTCCAATACAGATGCTAAATCCCCTCCTTTGAGTTCTTCAACTACTTTTTGTGACTGACTCCTATCATCAAAAGCTACCGGTACAGGAATGTAAACTTCCCGCTCACTCACTGTTTCTTTACTGGCAAATTTTCGCGAGGCTCTGTCAAGATGAGCTTTCACCCAAGCATCTAGGATTCTGGGATGGTACTTGAACAATAGCAATGCTCGTGGCGACAGTTCCCAATTGAGCCAAGGCAGTTTCAAGGTAATGGGCTTAAAAATACGATCGAGTTTCAATAACCAAAGGGGACGAACGGCAAAGATACTCAAATAAACTACTAAATAAACTCCTACTCCCCAAATCCAAGGATTTTTCTTCAGCCACTCTCTCACTTGATAGGCAGGACTTTGCTTTAGATTTCCCAGCCTGTCTTGTAAAGCCGTGTAGCTCAGGCGAATTTCTGTAACTGTATTTTTATCGAAGGGAACTTTAGACTTATCGAGGCTTTCTAAAGCTTGCTTCAATTTTTTACTATCTTCTGCCAAAGTATTAATTTTCTTGACTTCAGATGCCGAGAGATTGCTAGCTTTTGCTTGAAGCTGCTTGGCAATTTTACTCAGGGCGATCGCTGCTTCTCGACGAACTATGCCTTCGGAATCGCTGAGTAATCCCGTGAGCGCGGTAATGGCGGCTGATTCGCACTTGACGAGTTCTTCGAGATGACTGGATTTGGTCGTCTTCTGAGGAACCAAGCGCTTCCTAACTTCAAGAGTCTGGCTACACCATTGCTGCGTTATTCCAGGACTGGCGATCGATAACGACAGTGACCAGCTTAAGATAAAAACCACAGGGAATTTGCGCCAGCTTAGAAGAGAAATAGGGAACTTTGGAGAAAATTACTCTATTTCAGTCTATTTTATTCTACAATTCTTTATATAAGAATGTTTCATGGTCAAGGGATTGTAGATGGTCGAGGGTAGATTGTAGATTGACCCTTGCTTAAAAGACTTTGGCTTGTATTTATTCAATCACCAATCTTCAATCATCAATCTCCAATCTTATGGTCAGACTTATCAGAGCCAATTGCCAATCAACACGAAACTCGACCAAATCGAGGCATGACTCCCTGGTGCAGCAATCTGATTTAACTGTGCCTGCCTCAAAGCCCCTGCTTTAGTCATCCCCTCGCTCAAATACTGATAGAAATCCCTCATTAAATCCACGGTAGCCGCATCATCGACGAACCAGAGCGTTCCCAAGGTACTTTTCACCCCCGAACGAATGGCAACGCCTGCCAATCCCAGCGTCGAACGGTCATTGCCAGCAGCCGTCTGGCAGGCACTGAGAGTCAGCAGTTCGATGGGTGTTTGACGATTACTGAGTAAGTTTTCTAAGTCGGTTAGGGAAATCTGCCGCTCAAAAGCTTGTAGGAAGGTACTCTCGGCATTGCCGCCGAACCGCCCGTGGGTGGCTAAATGAACCACCGGATAGTTCTCGTTGATGAGCTGTTCTCGTAAATTATGCCAAGTAAAGTCTTCATTGAGAAACCGCCTTCCTCCTAAAATGGTTTGGATTTCCCTGGTTTCTCGCTCAATATGGGGTAAGGCATTGAAGGG
>JAAUYA010320308.1_pt1 | contig 13659 bp, 12 predicted proteins | sample 7278161 | NCBI WGS metagenome assembly JAAUYA01 (sample SAMN14350120, study PRJNA611818) | marine sediment metagenome | isolation source: surface marine sediment (3m) | place: French Polynesia: Moorea | collected 2018-08
GAAGGCGATCGCCCCAAGGGTGTTTCTTCCATTCATAACGGGAGCGATCGCCTAGAACTGTTTCTTACATTCATAACGGGAGCAAATGCGCGCCCGTGGGGCGCTTTCGAGCAACTACAACGAGACAAAGGGTGCTTAAGCTATGACATCTAAGCTGCTTTCTGCAAATTTCTTAGCAGTCCACAACTGCTTTTCCTCGTCAATAAAACGTCTGATACCTTCTTTCACCTGACAACCTTGATTATAGCGATCCTCAGTGGTAAAACCCTGTTCAATGTATTGTTCAGTTACATTAATTAATTGTTTTATATTTTCTAAGGTGGCATCATCCATTTGTTCACTGACTGGTTGCTGAGTCCATTTATTGACCTGTTGTTTCTCTGGTAACAAGGGGGCTTGACTATAAACATTTTGCGGTTCTCCCCAGATTTTCTTGAGGGGAAATTGAAGACGTAAATATCTGTCTGATTCAAATCCGCCCATTAGTGTTTGACAAATCTGACTTTGTAATTGAGCCTGACCATCCATAAATACACTAGGGATTCGGGTTGCCCACTCGATCAGTCCTAGATTTCCATCTTCTTGAAACTTTAAGGGTTCTCCCGTTTTTCCCGTGCCAATAGAGAGTAAAGATATGTCATTAAAACTTATATCTAAATTCAGGGCTTTATCGATGGCACAAAGAGAAGGATTGTTAGCAGTTACTCCCCCATCAACATGAGGAAATTCCCAAGATTCAGGAGGAGTTGCTCGCTCATCACTCCATTCTAATTTATAGATGGGGAAAAAAGTCGGAGCCGATGCCGAACTAACACAAATTTGCCAAACAGGCAAATCATTGTACCACCTATCACTTTGAGGATCGTCATTGCTAAAATAGGTGGTATTGCCATACTTTACATCGTAAGCAGGAATTAATAAAATCGGCTTGGGTTTGTCTCCTGCGCTATTGTTTTGACCAACCTCTTTTAATTTGATGTAGCTTCCATCAGGGTTTTTAAATTTTTCCTGTCCTTTGAAAGCTTCAATCATGCCTTCATTAGAGTATTTAGAATAGGCAAGTTCGTAGGGCTGGGTTGACGGGAGATTTTTTTTAATCATTTCAGGCAGTAATTTATTCAACCAAGTTGAAGGAAAAGGGCGTCGATAGAAAATGCACGCCCCTTCCTGGAAATAGAGGTCAAGAAGTTCGGATGCCGTATATCCAAGAGCAATTCCAGCAGCTAGGAATGAGCCGGTTGAAGTTCCAGCAATCAGATCAAAATATTCGGCTAAACTCTGGTTTTTCTTTTCTCTAATTTGTCTTTCAACTTCCATCAGAATCCTGGCAGATATCACGCCACGAATTCCCCCACCATCTAAGCTGAGAATTTTAAAAGTCATAATAGTTTTCTTGTTTTAAAGCCTATAATCCCATAGTGTACCCTAATAAAATTGATCTAGGGCGGGTTACAGCTAGACAGGTATCCCAGAGGCGCTCGCGCAGTCATACCATTCAAACATAGATTATGTGAAGAGTTCCTAGATATAAGCTTGGTTTAGAGCGATCGCACTCCTTCTTTCCTCACCCCGTCTCTTTCTCGACAAACGCGACAAATGCGTTTCCGAGTTCCGCTAGGGTAAGAGGCCGATCTGCGGGACCATGTATCACGGTGACTTCTTTGCTTCCAGATGGTATGCCTGCTTTATCCATTTGATCCTGAATCGGATCGATCAGCTTTTTGTATCTGGCAGTGATATCCTGGGTGATCTTCCCAATCTGCGTCAGGATCTGACTTTCTTCTTTTTTCAGGCTCTCCTCCTTCGATAGTTTCTGGTCGCCGCCTCCGAGATAGTTTGCCCTGAAACGAGGGCTCCGAAATGAGCGACAATAGCGTGGGCTGAATCATCGGTATATGCCGCTACAGCTACACAAGATGTCATGTTATGAGTTTCAATTGTATTCCCAATGGCCATTGTCCTGTATCCCCAATAACCCATTGGGATTACAGCTGTTCCATCGGCTTTTCTTCCGAACATTTGGATTATATTTTGCGATCCGGAATTCGACTTCTGCATTCCACTATTCGGATTGGTGGTGGGTTGCTTCTTAAGTCCCATTCGTTGTATATTTTTACCATTTTCTCCGTGATTAAAGTTGGAAGTGGGTTGGCACTCTTTCCTTGTCAATTTCATTGGTAGTGCTTTGGCACCCATTACGTCGGCCTCCCTTTCTAAGCTTTTGTCATCATTCACATTCAAGTTACCTTTCATTTGCATTGTCGGCTTCACCCTTCCTTGCTTTTGTTGAACTACATGCCAAGCCTCATGAGCTAAATGCTTTTCCTGACCCGGAGCCAAGTGTATGTCAGTTCCTTGCGCATAAGCATGTGCATTTAAACCAGCTGGTTTACTTGAATTGTAATGCACTTTCACATCATCCATAGAATAACCAGATAGGTGTTCAATGCCCGTTTTGAGGCGATCTGGTAAACCTGTTTGGTTGGCGGTTTCTGCTTCTTTGGCTTGGATGGGTGCTGAGGACGTTTCTTGAGTGCCTACTGCTTGCAGCAGCGCAGATCGCTGAGAGACAGGTGACCTATATGTATGTACTGGCTCATTGACAAAAAGACCATAATTATTCGACCCCCCGACTAAGGTGAGTTTGTCATTATTTTTAGGTTGCGATCGCCAAAGATGCACCTTCGGTGACCGCAACGGGATTGGTTTAAAGTTCTTCACTAATGGGCTATTGCTTGTCCCATCTCAGTGGGAGTCATTTCCTCAGATAGATTCGGGGTTACAGGCAATTTGGCGATTCTTACTCCTCGCTGGAGCTGAGGTGGAAGACCTTTAACCCTCACCAGGCTCAATAATTCTGCTTCTAGGGCTTCTTGAAGACGGTTTCTCTGGCTGCGGGACAATGAGCCTCCCTCTAAGATGATCTCGTCTATTTTAAATTTAAGCTCATATTTCATCTTACCTCATCTCCTAGTTTAATTAACCGTTTAGTTAAATTAGTCATTAAAAAACCTCTTCTGCCTTTAAGATGAGAGAGGGTTGTGTTGGGTTTCGCTCTTCTATCAAATCAATAAGTTTTCTCCAAAATATTGATTTGCTCAACCCAACCTACAGGCGATGCGATCGCACTCAAAGGTGCACATATACCCTTGATTCGGCGGTATATGTGCACCTCCTCATACCAATCAGGCTAAAAGACGTTTTAATGGCTTTTAGGTTTTGTTATGGGCTCGTTTTATTTACCGATAATTTTTTATGCTATGAAAACAACACCTCCGATGTGTCTGCCCACTCATATTCATGATATCAACCACGTCGCTCATGATCGCGTGAGGTTCTATCCCTGTAGACACCGCAATAGCAATTGCTTCACTGTTTTTGTCGTTCCTTTTGTTTTTTACCACGTATATTCTAGCTTTTTACCTTTCAGCTCCATTGTGTATGTGAATGTTTCATCAGGCGGGGTCTTTTTTAACACATTGGAGGCTGCGATCTCGAATGAACGCCATGATCCTGTGTTCTGCCCCCCTTCCTGTTCAAATACGTTATCCTTCTTACCATATCCGCCAAATTCTTTTGGCAATAAATGCCCATTGGCGTACTCCGGCTGTTTGTTATCCATCCAATTTGACTGTTCATACTTTGGTTTCCCCGTCTTGTGACCTTTTATATTCAGCTGGTTCGATGCACTATATGTTCCCCGATAATAATCTACACGCCCTATTCCATAAGGTCCAGCGTTGCTCCCTCCAGAGAACTCACTGGGTTTCCCACTAGCTTCTAGCCTATAATCTGTCTCTCCTTTTTTCCACTTAAATGCCTTTGACCTTTGTACCGTCTCCTTCTTTTGTGGGTTTGCTATTGTCTGATATTGAGCCGCTTGTGAATCATGGGACGGAAAAGAATCAAACCTTTTTTCGGAGGCGGCTTTCACCCCCATCAGATCGGCCTCCCGTTCCAAAGCGCGGTCATCATTAATCACCACGCCTTTGGCCTGCATCGTGGGCTTCACTCTCCCCTGCATCTGCTGCACTACATGCCAAGCCTCATGGGGTAGATGTTTTTCTTGTCCGGGAGCAATATGGATATCCGTTCCTTGTGCATAAGCATGTGCCTGTAATCGAGCTGGTTTATCAGAATTGTAATGCACTTTCACATCATCCATGGAATAACCAGAGAGGTGTTCAATGCCTGTTTTGAGGCGATCTGGTAAACCTGTTTTGTTGGCGGTTGCTGCTTCTTTGGCTTGGATGGGTGCTGAGGACGTTTCTTGAGTACGTACTGCGCTGGCTCGCAGCGCTTCGCTCCCGCCTTCAGTTTCCGACCCCCGCGCCTTCGGCGAGCGCAACGGAATTGGTTTAAAGTTCTTCTCTAAGAGCGATTCGGTCCAAGTATGATTATTAGTATCTTCCTCCCTTTGCATCCTTTGCACCGAAGTCGAGCGCTCCGCGCCTCGCCTCTGTAAAATACTACTTACCTCAAGGCCGCTCTTTTTTGACTGAGATCGAGTCTGATATTCTCGCTGACGGTTCATTCTTGCAGTCCTCCATAAATCGATCTGGCTATTTCTTGTCCCATCTGAGTGGGGTTCATTTCCTTGGTTAGATTCGGGGTTACCGGCAATTTGGCGATTGTACCCCCTTGCGGTCGCTGAGGTGGAATACCTTTGACCCTCACCAAGCTTGATAATTCTGCTTCTAGGGCTTCTTGCAGACGGTTTCTCTGGCTGCGGGACAACGATCCGACCTCTAAGATTATCTCGTCTATTTTAAACTTAATATTCATCTTACCTCATTTTCTAGCTTAATTTCGGCAAATCTCTTCCCCTCTTACCCCCTATTTGCCGTTTTGCCTCCCCGCCACCGAAAATCTTGCTCGTTTATCGGTCGCTCTATTTTGGCATACTCCGCCCGCGTTGCTGCTAAGATTATTGGCATTGTTACCACTTTCTTTGACTCCTGCGCTGCCTGGAAAGCGGCATTGAGAGCAATATTGTGGATGCTACCACCGGTTAGGTTCAAACTTTTCAGATGGTCGTAATCCAAATCCTCCGTCGGCGTTTCTGGGGGAAATACCTTCTGCCACATGCGCTTGCGCTCCGTCTGAGAGGGGAAAGGAAAATTGACGATAAAACGGAGTCGGCGCAGAAAAGCCCGATCCAAGGAACTTTTCAGATTAGTCGCCAGGATGGCTAAACCGCTATAAGCTTCCATCCTTTGTAAAAGGTAATTAATTTCAATATTGGCAAAGCGATCGTGACTGTCCTTCACCTCCGAGCGCTTGCCAAACAGGGCATCAGCCTCGTCAAAAAACAGGATTGCTCCCCCATCTTCGGCTGCATCAAACAGGCGGCGCAGATTTTTTTCGGTCTCGCCTATGTATTTGCTCACCACCGCCGAGAGATCGATGCGGTAGAGGTTGAGGCGCAAATCGTTGGCAATCACTTCCGCCGCCATGGTTTTCCCCGTACCGCTTTCCCCAGCAAAAAGGGCGTTTACTCCCAATCCCCGATTCATCCGCGCTCGAAAACCCCAATTGTCGTACACCCGCGATCGCTCTCGAACTTGGGCCGCTATTTGACGCAGCAAGTCCATTTCATCTTTAGGCAGCACGATATCATTCCAAGTAGCTTTCGGCTCGAGCCGTTGAGCGAGATTTTCTAAGCTAGGGCGGGTTACAGCTAGACAGGCATCCCAGAGGCGCTCGCTTTGATTTTCGTTTTTCTCCTTCCCTTCTAGCTCCAGATTGGTGACAATTTCTTGGATTTGGGTGTAGGTCAAATTAAACTGACTAGCTAACAGGGCAGGTGTCTCTCCCATTTCCTCTCCCAGAGTAAGAGTCCAAGCTTGAAGCTGTTCAACGGTGGTTGGTTTGGCAATCTCGAAACTGAGCACCTTGGTCTCTAAATTTAAATCTTTATCCCTCGTGTCGAGGAAAAAAAAGCCATTACTGCGAGCTATAAAATACTCAATCGCCCCGAGCGCCCTGTCACTATCGGATAGCTCTTGGGCATTGATATAAAGAGCCACAGGCAGCAAAATACTTTCTCGCGACCACAAACGTGATAAATTATCCAATTCTGCCGTTTTATGAGGGATTAATTCTACTGGCAGACGATAGAGGCGCATTCCGAGGGCGGCACATACGCAACTACAGACTAATTTTTTGCAACTGCTATCTTCGCCCAATAAGCGAAAGACGAGGGTTTGGGCATCGCTGGTGGATCGCTGCCAACTAGCCACGATCGCTTCCACTGAGGCTTGTTGGGAAGGGGCAAGCAAATTTTTTTCCTGCGAATATTTTAACGGAAGCAATATACCCGTCAGGCGATCGTCGGGCAAATTTAACCCCTTGAGATAATGAACGATCCTTTCATCAGCTTTTAGGGCACTATTAATCAAAGGTTCAATTCCCGAGTGTTGAATTTCCACTAATCTCCAGTATCTCAGAGGACTTTGAGGGGAAATAGCCTCCCATTCTGGTTCCTCAAAAATAGCGGAAGCGAGGGCAAAAGTAGCATAGGAACGTTGTCCACTACCGTGTACTTGAGCGCAAAGCTGGGCAATGGTTAGATCTAATTCGCGCGCAACACACAATAGCAGTACTTGTGTTTCAAACCGCGATAAATTTAGTAACTGGCTCAGGAGCACTAAAGCAGGAGGAGGATCGCTCGTTTCCGCTGCTGTCATAGCGGCTTTTGCGCCTGCAACTGCCTTGGGATCGATTGCTTGCGAGTTAGCTAACTGCTGTAATCGTAAGCGCAGCCAAGTGAGCGCGGCTTTTAAAAAATTTTCGTTACCTGATTGCCAGCTTTCTCTGTCTTTCATCTCGATTTTGGATTAAAGAATTTTGGATTGTCCCCTCCTTAAAATACTACCGTGTACACACATCTCTTGAGCAACCTCAAAATAATGCATAATATCAAATCTGAATAATTGCACACACTTAATTTTTCATGGCAACATTCCTCGCAAACTTTCTGCATTCTGCATTCTGCATTCTGCATTACCTCACCCAAAAGTGTGGTTATTCAACCGGATTTGATATTATGCCCCCCTAGCCAATAACAATATCCGGAGCTAAAGATGATCTAACTACTCAATAAATCATGGAGAATAACGTAAAAACAAGGAATAATAAATAAAGTCAATAAGGTAGCCAAAGATAGCCCAGAAAATACCACAATTCCCAAAGGTTGTAAAAATTCCGAGCCCTCACCAATACCTAGAGCAAGAGGAAATAAACCTAAAACAGTGGTAATAGTAGTCATTAAAATTGGCCTTAATCTTTGAGGTGCTGCTTTTAAGATGGCGGTGCGATAACTAAAACTATATTCTTCTCTGAGTTGTTTGGCTAACTCCACCATAACAATTGCATTATTAACCACAATACCGATTAATAATACTGCCCCAACTAATACTGTTGCTCCCATAGCAGTTTGGGTGATATATAAACCAAAAATTCCTCCTGTTAAAGCTAAGGGTACAGTAAATATAATTACCAAAGGATCTACCAAAGAATTATACTGTACTGCCATCACTACAAACACCAAAAAAGCAGCTAAACCACCAATAATTTTTAAGGAGTTTACCAATTGTTGATTGGCTGCTTTTGTACTACTCGGAAAAATTGTCACTCCTGGCGGTAATTTGATCTCGTTTAAAGCTGCTTCTACTTCTGCTAAAGCATCACTTAAACTTGCACCTTCTGTTAAATTACCTGCAATCATAAAAACATTTCTTTGGTTAATACGTTGAATCTCTCCAGGGGCTTTACTTGCTTCTACTGTAGCAATATCTTTAACTAAAGTTGTTTGATTATTATCAATAAATAAAGGTACTGTTTCTAATTGTTGGATACTTTGACGATAATTTTCTGCTAATTGTACTCTAATATCAATTAATCTTTCTCCTCTTTGAAGTTGAGTTGGAATTGTACCTAGAATCGCAGTCTCAATTGTTTCACCTACATCTCGTGCATTTAATCTTAAACTTGACAATCTTTTCCAGTCGGGAATAATTTGTATTTCTGGTTGTAGAGGATCTGCATCAGGGCGAAATCTTGCAGTAGTAACTTTTTCATCCAGAATTTTCAGTACCTGGAGACCTACTTTTCTTAATAATTTTGCTTGTGTTCCTTGTAAAACAATATCTAAATCTGCCCCAAAAATAGGCGAATTAGTAATATTAATACCTCGAACTTTTCTCGGAGATACTCTCAAACGAATTTTAACTAAATTAAGTTTATTTAACTGTTGGTTAATTCTTTCAACAAAAGCTTGAAGATTAGTACCTGGTTGAACAGTAATGGTACTAGTACTCCGCAAAATATTTTCATTGGTACCACTAGAAAGTAAAAAACCACCACTGGTAGTAAACACATATTCAGTTTCTGGTTGCTGTAGAATAATTTCATCTACAGCTTGCATCACTTGACGATTATCATTTAAAGTAGTGCCTGGAGGAAATTGAGCCCATAAACTAGCTTGCCCTGTATTAATTCTTGGGATAATTTCTTGTTTGAGATTTTGCAGCATTAACCAGCTACTAAAGGTTAATAAAATCACGGTTAGAACAATTACTAAAAACCTTAATTTTAAGATTTCTTTGAGTAAAAAACTATAGGTTCTTGTTAGTTGTTCTACTGTTCGCCTAAATTGTTTTAATACCCACCAATTAACTCCACTTCTAGACTTAGATCTGGTGAGCATTTGGGATGCTAGAGTGGGAACTAAAGTTAAAGCTAATAGTAAAGAAGCAGCAACAGCAAAACTGATAGTCAAAATCAGTTCATTGAATAATAAAGAAAAGACTCCTCCTAAAAGTAAAAAGGGTAAGACAGCTACTAAGTTAGTAGCTGTAGAAGCTATTAGTGCCGACTCTACTTGTTGAGAGCTAATAATTACTTTTTCTTGAGAGTTATGTTCTGGCGATAGTGATTTTTTCTGAATATTAGCAGCAATATTTTCTAACATCACAATGGAGTTATCCACCACAATACCCACACCTAAAGCTAACCCACCTAAACTAAAAATATTGAGAGATAAACCAAAAAGTTTCATCAAAATAATTGCAGTTAAAGTAGCTAAAGGAATAGCTGTAATAATAATGATTGTTTGACGCACAGAACCAAGAAAGAAAAATACGGCGATCGCCGCTAATCCCGTACCCATTAAACCAGCAATCACTACATTAGTGACTGAATTTTTAATAAAAACTGATTCATCTGAAGTAGTAACTACTACCATATCTGGAGGAATTAATCCAGACTCTTTTAAAATTTGTAACTTATTTTTAACTCCTTCTATCACTGTAATACTATTAGCATCAGGCTGTTTTTGAATGCTTACTTTAATTGCTTCTTTACCATTAAGTGAAACTACAACTCTTTTATCTTCCGTTCCATCAATAACCTGAGCAACATCCTGTAAATAAATGCGTTGATTGAGGAATAAATCAGAGTTATTACGATTAACTTCGAGCGGAAGATTAGCAATTTCCTGAACACTCTGAAAACGTCCCACTGTACGAGTTAAAGGTTCGCCTGCTTCACCCCTCAACCTTCCTCCAGAAAAGTCCTCATTTCTCCGTTCTAAAGTGTTTAAAATATCTTGTAGACTTACTCCGAAAGCTTGTAATCTTTTGGGATCGAGATTAACCCGAATTTCCTCTTTTACCCCCCCAGCAACATTCGCCGAAGCTACTCCCGGCACTAAACTTAATTCTCGAGATAATTCCTCATCGGCGAATATCCTCAAATCCACATCTTGCAGGGAGGGAGATTCAATCGCAAACTCATATACAGGTAATTGGGAAGGATCGAACTTGAATAACCTCGGTTGTTCGGCAATATCTGGCAGGCGATCGCGCACTCGGTTTAAAGTGGCAGTAGCATCATTGAGTGCTTGGTCAATATTACCCCCTGCTTGAAAAAATAAATCGATCCTAATGCTCCCTTCTCTGGTTTCAGAAAATACCAACTCCACACCCTCAGTGGCACTTAAAGCTTCTTCGAGGGGTTTAGTAATCTCCTCTACTGCTACATCAGGAGCAACCCCAGGTGCATCCAAACGCAAGCCGATGCGCGGATAGGTGATAGCGGGTAATAAGTCAACTTGCAGGCGGAAAATAAAGAAAATTCCTACTACTACCAATGCCAGGGCAAGCATGAGAGTACCAATGTGGCGACGAATAGCAAGGGCGCTGATAGAGAATTTCGGGGTTGGTTGGTTAGGCATGGAGGATAAGTCTATTAAATCATCTCCCATTATGACAAGTTCTAAAACTTAAGCGAAGTGCAGAGAATTGTGAACGAGAGGCGATTCGCCGCTGACAACCTTGCGAACTAACACCAGTTTCAGCTGCGTTGCCCAGAGCGAGGAACGAGCGGCGGGTAACGTCAGCTGGAAACTTTCGTTGGGCATTACTAATTCACTCAATGTTAGCAGTAAGGATCAAGTCATTAAGTTGCATGTTCCAAAAGACAAGTTCTATTTTTTTAATCCTCGACGGTAATTGGAAATGTAACCTTTTATCTCCTGAATTAACGTAGTCAGAATCATTATGATTCACTTGATTTGCTTCCATAGGACGAATAGGATTTCCATTTATTTCAAGTTTAAACAACTTACCGTGATCAAAAACACATTTATGACTGTATTCGATGTCAAAAACTAGCATCATATTTGAAAATGGGAGCTCACGCTCTAAAACTAGTCCCGCTGCTGAATCTGACCTGCCATTGACTATAATCCTATTTGGTTGATTTGGAGCTGTCCTGATAGTTAATCTCCCCCATACAGAAAAACTATCAAAAGAAAAAGGTGGAGTTTCAAGCAGCATGTTTCCATAAGGAAATCCGTTTAAAAAAAAGTCTACGGAATTGTCAATAGTTCTTGGACTGTTCAATTTGATATCTGACTTTTGACTAGAGAGTTCTAACATAGAAATTAAATGGCTTTTTTCTTCAAGTCTTAGAGCGGGATAATCACGCAAGGGACCAGGAATATTTTCAATTTTAAAATTTTTATCCAGAAGAGCAACAACTTTATCTTGTACCCATGCTGCGCCCAACTCAAATAGAACATACGGAGATACCTCGCTTTGCTTTGTCAATATACCGAGAACAACTTTGGATGAAATTAAGTTCTTTTTTATTTGCTCACTTACAGGCATATTTGACCCAACAGGGGATACAATAGAAGTACATGTAATCTCATCCTGATCAATTTTCATAGCTCCTGTAATCATTATTGTGAGAGCCTTTACAAGGTCAGAGTCTTTGCTAGAATGACTTATGAAGATCTTTACCATTTTTTCCTCACTTTATTGATCTAAATATTAAAATAAATTCAATGGTGTAATTTACATTGCCTGCCCAACTATATATTATCCGGAAACTTTCTTGATATCCACCCTGTAGGAGATAAATTAAAGAATTTTTCCGTATATCTACCCCATATAGAAAAATATCAATAAACTTTCGGTATATTCGTCGGCGTTAGGTGCACCTACTGCAAATAATCTTTCCTCAGGCCAATTCCCCAGATCCTCAACAAGCTCTGACATCCATCGGTGAAATCTCCGGCGAAGTTGACCATCTGGAAGAGAGTAAGCCACTGCAACGATTTGAGGTCACAATCGCGATACTTGAGCGGAACGATTCGGTCTTCGTACCTTGGGTCTTGCAATGCAAACGCAACCTCTCTTTTCACCCACATAGAGTTGATAGCATCGGGGGAGAGAAGCACTACAAACCAGTCGCAACGTTGCAGTGCACTGAGAATCTCATTCTGCCATTGCTGGGCTCCGATGATATTCTGAGGGCTGAAGAACGTCGGAACGCCGTGACTCGCCAAAACAGTGGCGAGACGCTGAGCCATTGCCCGATCTTGGTGTGAGTGCGAAAGGAATATCTCGGTTGGTGTCATCACTCATTCTGCAAAGGTACGCACCTTGTTGATTACCTGTTGCCAGTCTTCTTCACCTCCTCCGACCCGCACAGGATTCAACTTTCGAAGAATCCAAGGTATATCAGAAGAAGCCTCACTCTGGGAGCCCAAGAAGACGGGAATCAGACGGCCTTTGTATTGCTCCGATGTCAGGGCGTACTGGATTTCCTCTTTCAGCCACTCCGACTCAAACGCATGCGGAGTAATGAGCACTACCATAAGGTCTGATTCTTCAAGAGCCTGTCCCACCTTTTTCGCCCAGTTATCACCCGGCAGGATCTCGTCTTCTGGAAACCATACTTTTAGACCGGCTTCCGAGAGTCGGTGCGCCAACTGTCGAGCAACCGGCGTGTCCTTACTGGAATGACTAATGAAAATTCGCATAGTGCTGTCCTAGTTAATTCTTGATGGCGTCTTAAGCCTTAAGGACTATAGACTGCCTCCCGTAATTCCTATGCTCGAAGAGCACCTAACTATATATTATCCGGAAACTTTCTTGATATGCACCCTGTAGGAGATAAATCAAAGAATTTTTCCGTATATCTACCCCACATACTCCTAAAAAATTGCTCGAACAATTCAGTAGTGGTAGTTCTTGTCGGTTAGGTTAAGCTTTACTCACAACCTAACACCAATTAACTCAATTCTACTTCTCTTTCCCCATAAAATGTGCAGCTGTGGTTACATTAACTCCGTACCCTTACACTCAATCTCTAGCAGATTGAAATGAAAATGTTATGATTTGGAAAAATTAAGCGATTCCCACCTTGAAAACTGACAGCATCTTCTATCAACTTTTTCTTACCTTTCCCGCGAGTTTCTTTGAATTGATTGGTCTCTCCTCAGCAGAAGCCAATGATTATCAATTCACCTCTTGTGAAGTAAAACAACTAGCGTTTCGTCTCGATGGGCTATTTTTGCCCACTGATAAAGATGAAAATAAGCCTTTTTATCTGGTGGAGGTACAATTTCAGCCAGATGATGATTTGTACTACCGCTTGTTTGCTGAGCTTTTTCTCTTCTTGAGACAATATCAACCTCCTCATACCTGGCATGTAGTAGTGATTTATGCCAGTCGTAATGTAGAAAAGCAACAACCTAAACATTTTGGAAAGATGCTAAACCTGGAGCAAGTGCAAAGAATTTATCTGGACGAGTTGGGAGAAGCGGCAGGGAATTCTTTAGGGGTAGGAGTTGTTAAACTAGTGGTGGAGTCGGAGGAAGATGCAGTTGAGGCAGCGAAGTCTTTGATAAATAAAGCTAGGGAAGAACTAGTAGATGAAGCCATTCAACGCAACCTGATTGACTTAATTGAAACGATTATGGTTTACAAGTTACCACAAAAAAGTCGGGAGGAAATTGAAGCTATGTTCGGTTTAAGTGATTTGAAACAAACCAAAGTTTACCAAGAAGCTTTAGAAGAAGGAGAAAAAAGAGGAGAACGAAGAGGAGAACAAAAGGGAGAACAAAAAGCTAAGTTGGAGTCAATTCCCCGAATGTTAAAGTTGGGATTAAGTTTAGAAATAATTGCTTCCTCATTAGATTTACCTTTGGAAGTGGTTCAACAAGCAGCAGGTTCGTCTCACGATCAATAATTTCAGAATTTGTTGGATTTTCTTCGTTAACTCAAACTACAACTGCAACTTATTTGTTTTGAGAATAAACTAATCCATGCAGAATCCTAGGGTTGTTCTCGTAGTGTTTGATTC
>JAAUYA010100603.1_pt1 | contig 13566 bp, 4 predicted proteins | sample 7278161 | NCBI WGS metagenome assembly JAAUYA01 (sample SAMN14350120, study PRJNA611818) | marine sediment metagenome | isolation source: surface marine sediment (3m) | place: French Polynesia: Moorea | collected 2018-08
AACCCAGCTACATCTTTGATTTCAATTTTGGTGGGGCTATCAGGAGTACCATCTTCATCACCATCAAACTCAGTGAAATCAAAACCATTCGCAGTGATTGTGGTTTCGTTCGAACCTTCATCTTCATCGGTGATTTTTACATCAGATAAAAAACCTGTGCTACCCCGTAATTCTAAAAATCCTAATGTACCTGTAATGGAACTTGGGAGTATTACATCAACATCGACAATTAACTCATAGTCTGCTTCAGTGGCATTACCATCTTCACCATCACCAGTAATGATGTAGAAGCCATTGACCATATCAAGACCGAAGCCCAAATTCAATAACCAATCTAGGGTCAGTCCAATATCTCCTTCTGTTTCCAGACCTAAGCCAGGAATACCCAAATCAAATCCAACATCTGATTGAACTTCGTATTTATCCTTTAACTGAAAATTCCATTCGATAAATACGTCTTTGAGCATAGGATATGTATCGGGATCTTTATTAGGGTCAAGGAAATCATCAATATTCGTGTCGAGCTCTACGTAATCGTTAACTGAGCCATCACTATTGCTACCTCCAATTTTCTGCAGAATGTTTAGTCCATCAGGTCCTAGTAAATCAAAGATTAGTTTAGAAACAATGTTTTTATCGTCATCGGAGAAATCTCTGGCAATATCCTGAGCGGTTTCAACTCCTTCTTTGAATGGTGCAAGGAAGTCTTCGCGCAGATTTTGAATAACCGGAGCACCATCCTTCAAACCATCACCGATAAAGGGCAGATTGAGATCACTGCCGAAAAGACCTTGTAATTTTTCTAAGAAGAAGTCGATGCCGTCAACGGCCAGGAAAATATTGTCAAAGATGCTAAAGTTGTCGAAGTTAAAGTTAGAAATTCCGGCGACAATTTCGCTGACATCGAGAACGATCGCCTCGGTTGTTGTGGGCTTATCGGTGGAGCTGCTTTTGAGGAAGAAGTTACTCAAACCATCTTCCAAGAGTCCCAGATCTCCTGGATTTTCGATATCGTCGTCATCCCCAAGCTTGATAACACCTAACTGATTCGAGTCATTGGGGAAGAAGACCGGTAGCTCCCCTTCAATGGTGCCGTTTAACTCTAGGTCGAAGGCAGTGCTTTTTTTGCTAAACACCTCCGAAATCAGGACCTTGCCATCGCTATCAAAATTGAGAACAGTTGATTTAAGGTCAACCGAAGCATCAGCTATGATTGAGACCATCGACTTTTTCTTATCGGTACTGGCGATCGAGAGAGCAAAGGGTCCCAGCCCGACGCGAAAGGCAATATCCTCACCGCCCACCTTCAGAAATGCTTCTAGGCCGGTATTGTTGTAGATAAAGAGGTTTGGGAAACTAAAAGTTTCAAAGTTGAGACTGCTGGCATTGAAATTGCTCAGATCGATCCCCAAACCGAGGGTAAAGACCACTGCCCCTGTCGCCTGTAGACCAGCAGAACCTGCCAGGTCGAAAATCTTTCCTAGCTCCTCTAGCTCCTCGGGCAGCGCCTCGCCAAAGTCGATGCCGGTAATCCCCAAATCTAACCCTTCGCTAAAGCTAGTTCCCAAGGTCAGATCGAGACGAAGAATGTCTTTATTGGCTCCATCCAGCGACAGTTCGACAATATCGGTGCCCGTCGGCAAACCTACGATGTTTAATAGTTCATTAATTTGTCCTTGCCCGATGCCAAAGGCTTCCTTGAGCTTGCTTTCTAAGAACTGCAAGGTTCCGGCAGGGTTGCTGCTTGCTTCTTTCAATGCCTTGTCAAAGTCACTAGCGAACCCAAGTAAATCGTTGACACTTGTTTCGCCCATCATGGGAATCGGCTTGTCCAAGAACCCGAAAGTTTCAAATTCGCCCAGGAAGCTTCCTAAAACCTTTAAAGCAGTAATGATGTCCTGGAAGCCAATATCACCGAATTTAGGCAGACCACCATCTAAATCGCTGGTATCGATATCAACTTTTGGTTTCAAGAGCACGTTAGTGCTGCTGAGATTGGTCGGTAAAGCGAATGGTGCCACATCCACCGGAGCAATGGTAACGGTAGTTTTGTTAGCAGAGAAAGAAGTGCTCGTGACTTTTACATCCGTCTGGACGCTATTGAACACGAGGCCAATGCCACCCATTTGGTTGACGTCACCGATATCACCTTGAATCTTGATCGTGGTGGCATTGACTACTTTGGAAACAGTATAGATACCTATGGTAAAGCCGGGAACATTTTCGATTTTGATCTTGATATCACCATTGTCAATCGCATCGGTATCGAGATTGGTAAAGTCAAAGCCATTGGCAGTAATCGTGGTGACGCCAGTATCTTTATCTGTGATGGTGATGTCCGACAGCTTACTGCCTGCATCGCTAAATTCCAAGATGACATTTTTGGGGAGTTTCGCTCTCAAGTCACCATCGACTTTGAAGTTAGTGTCATCGACTGTGGTATAGTTAGCTTGTTCCAAACGGGTACCGACGAAGGGGTCTCCCAAGGCCGAGACAGTGAGCTTGACAGAGGGTTTGGTGCCGAGCAGATCGTTGGTCAGGGCAGTGATGTCAGCCGAGCCTGCCTGCAAGCCAACTTTCAAATTCACCGAACCAAAGTCAGTGTTTGTTCCTGTAGGAGTGAGATCTGGCGGTGCTATTAGCTCGTCCAGATTATCGAGATTATTAATTAGTTCTTTTAGAGTGAGGCGCCCTTTGTTAGGGGGATCGTTATCGAACACTGAAGCACTCTCGTTGAAGCCGAGGGAGACTTTCGCCCCCAGATCTGCCATACCGGTCAGCTCGATGCCGACAAAACCAAAGGTGGCTTCTGCTTGGACACCACTGAGCAATAGACCAATGCCGCCCTTCTGACCTCTCTTACCTTTGGGTTTCAACGGATCAAATTTACCGATATCACCTGAAATCTTGATGGTGGTGTCATTGACAACTTTAGTAACGGTATAAGTTCCGGCAGTAAATCCAGCAACATCTTTGATTTTAATTTCAGTGGGGCTATCAGGAATACCATTTTTATCCCCATCGAGTTTAGTAAAGTCAAAGCCATTGGCAGTAATGGTGCTAATTGTGGGGGGACCAGCAACTTCAGCGGTGATTTCGATGTCCGACAGGATGCTGCCTGCGGTGACATTCAGTTCGGCGTTAATGAGATTGCCGAGATCGCCATCCTTTGGTGCTTCCAAGAAAAGGCGATCGCGCAGGCTAGGCCCGGCGATCGCGCCACCAATAATCTTGCCATCAGGGATGTCTTCATCATCGACTGGGTTTTTATCAATCCCAACAATTCCCAGCCCCAAGGCAGCTGTCGAACCATTGACTTTATCGACCATGAACAGGCCGCTAATGAGTCTTCCCGAGCCTCCCGTAGCACCTGGAGTCCCCAGATCTCCCCGCAGCTTGATCTTGTTGGAACTCACTACCTCAGTAATGGTATAAGTCCCGGGAGTAAAGCCAGTAGTATCGTCGATCTTGATGGAGAAATCGCCTGCTGTTATGTCAAGTTTTGTAAAGTCAAAATCGGTCACTACAGTGACAGTCGTAATGTCGTCTGTTTTAGCGGTAATAGCTATGCTTGACAGCGAGACCGTTTCGTCGATCAAGGTTAAGCTCTTACCAGCTTCGTTAACCGGGGTTAAGGGATCGTCTACTGTAATGCTGACATCGACATCGTTAGAGGTCTGGGTCTCGATCGCACTAATCACTTCTCCAATGGTGGTGGCATTGTCAAGAGCAACGGGATGTTTTGTTGTGCCATCGGATAGAGTAATAAGCAGGTCTGCTTCATTCGCAGTCAAGGTCGAGGTGATCCCTAACTCAGCAGCATTAGTTCCTGGTGTAATGGTAAAAGTTCCCTTTGAGGCATTTGCAAGGGTAAATAGTAGCTTTTGTCCCTCAAACGAGACATCAATGGCAGCAATGGCAGCAGCCTTAACTACCAAAGAGCCATCTTCTTTTTCCGCATCTTTTAGAATTGGCAAGAGAAGGTCTGTATTGGCTGGATTAGAAGGACTAGTCGATACCCGGAACGAAGTCACACTCTCATCGATTGCCACCAGCTTAAAAGTATTGTTATCAGCTTCCGCCTTAATCTTGCCAGCTAGACCACTTTGCAAAGCTATTGCAGCGTTGATGTCCGAGATTAAATCATCGATATTTTCGTTATTTTTAGTGTCAGCCTCCGGAACAGTCACGGTAATAGACGAACCACCATTAATGCTGATCTTAAAACTGGCATCGCCTGTCGGTTTAATCCTTGCAGCTTGTAAAGCTTGTAAAGCTTCATCTACTGCTTTTTGAACGTCGTTGACCAGATCGAGGATGCTACGATTTTGAGTAGTATCACTTGACTCAACTGTTGCGCTCAAAGTTTGGACGGCATTCATGTCGTCATTATTTGTAATCTGAATCTGGAAGCTGGCATCTTTCGTTAGTTGACCTACTAAGCTGGGTGCAGCCTTAAAGCCTTTAATGACCAAGGTTCCATTCTCATCCACAGCGTCTTGCACCTTTTGGAAGCCCAGTTCTCGGGCCGCTGGATCTGATGTGTTTGTGGTGAGTTGGAAGGAAGTCACGCTGTTATCAATCGCTACCAACTTGACCACCTTGACCACATTGCCATTGCCGTCTGCGCCATTGCCGTCTGCTTTTGCCTTGATCTTGGTGCCGAGACCAGCAGTTGATAGAGCGACATTGATGTCAGCAATTAAATCATTGATAGTTTCGTTATCTTTAGTGGGAGCAGCCTTAAAGCCTTTAATGATCAAGGTTCCATTCTCGTCAACAGCGTCCTGTACCTCTTGGAAGCCCAGTTCTCGGGCCGCTGGATCTGATATTTTTGTGGTGAGTTGGAAGGAAGTCACGCTGTTATCGATCGCTACCAACTTGAGCACATTGCCGTCTGCTTTTGCCTCGATCTTGGTGCCGAGACCAGCAGTTGATAGAGCTTCATTGATATTCTTGATTAAATCATCGATAGTTTTGTTGTTTTCGGTGCGAGCCTGCAAAACAGTTACGGGAATAGGCGAACCACTATTAATGCTGAGCTTGAAGGTGGCATCCTCCGTCAGCTTGCCTACTATCTGCGGAACAGTTACGGGAATAGGCGAATCAGCATTAATACTGATCTTAAAACTGGCATCCCCGGTCAGCTTGCCTACTATCATCCGTGGATCCCCATCGGTAGCGATCGCCGGTTCGTCTTTAATGTCAATCCCCAGGTCGGAGAGCAGCTTGCTATTCGTAATAGTACTACTGCTGCCCGGTGGGGAATCTGCCAGACTGAAGCCCATCTTGAAGCCTAAACCGCCATCGGCATCGATAATCAGGCGGGTATTACTCTGTACGTCGCCGATGGGTCCGAGATCCAGTTCGAAGTTGGTAGGTAGCTCGACGCTGAATAGCTCTACATCGGTGAAGGATAGTTCGTAGGTCAGTTCCTTCTTATCCTTACTGGAGTCGTAGGCGACGGTGCCAAGGGTAATAATTTCCTTGAGGCGATCGGCCAGTTCCTGAGCATTGCTGAAAGTGGCGCTATTGTCAGCATTCAATAGTTTTTGGATGTCATCGCCAATCCCCTGATTCGTGTCATCTTTCGCTAGCTCCACAGAGAAGGTGGTTGGAGATCCGTCCCGAGTAACCAAAATATCGAAGTTGGTATCGGCTGCCAATCGGCCATTGAGGGGACCGGTACGACCGTCAATTTGCAGACGATTATTTACCATCTTGGCAGCGTCGTCAAATGAGAATCCTAGGTTGCTCAGTTGGCCCTTTGTAGGGGGTTTTGGCTTTATAATGCTGAAGGCGGTAATGGATGGATCGGTAGCGATCAGCTTAATGCTGGCACCATCCCCCTCTGCACGGATTAAATCACCTAGGACTAAGCCACTCTTTTTGTCTTTGGCATCAGAGAGGGCGGTGTTGAAGTCGGTGACCAGTTTATCGGCACCATCGCGAACGTTATCTGCCCCTTCACTAAAGAGGAGAGCATCGTCAAGCAATTCTTTCAGATCCAGCAACTTGTCGAGACCGCCATCCACAAAGGGAATATCGATAGAAGAAAGAACCTCGCTGCCAGCCAAACTATCAAGCCAGCTAGAGATTTGACCGATAAGAGAAATAACCCCTGTTGCACTGAGATTATTGAAATCGGCAAATTTATTTTCAAAGTTCGTATCAACCTGAATATCGATCGTCGGGCCATTGAAGGGATTCCCCGATGCATCAATAGAACCTGTTGCCTTAAATTTACCTAGGTCACTCAAGCTGGCATCAACGGAGGCATCGAGATCGACTTTGAAGGAAGGCCCAGTCTCTGTATCCTTAAAATCTGTCAGTTCGAGGCTCTTAATCAGAGTACCAATCTTCTTAGGATTAAGATCGGAGGCATTTAATCCATTAGATTTATTGAGATTAACTGCAACACCTGCCTCTAGGTCGATATCGCCCTTGACTGTTGTGCCGAGGAAACCGATATTGAGATCGACATCCTCCACCAGCGAGGCATCAATTTTGCCAGCGGCCCGCAATTTGTCAACATCTATGAAGAAATCTGCACCGCTGTTGGTAAGAGAGAGCCCCAGCGCGAAGTTAAAGAACGCATCCGCCATCAAATCGAGTTCTGCTTCTGTATCGAAAGCCAAACCCAAGCCTTCTGCTTCGTCCCCAAAGTTGTAATTGAATGGGCTGTTTTGATTAGCTCTGTAATCGACATTTAATCTCAAAGTAGGCACGCCACTTTCAAATTTGACGTTTAGGGTTACAGCAGAGCCCAGGGAAACATTCAGATCGCCGAGATCGCGGAGGAAATCCGCTGTATTAATTAGTTTTGGAACCGCATCAAAGCCAAGGTTAGAGCTGTCATCTTTACCAGTAACCCCAAAGCTGGCAATGTTATTACCCGGTGATACTTGGAACGCCAAGCTACCATTATCCGTTTCAACTGCAACAACTTCTGTTATCCCTGCTGTCAAGAGTTCAGCATTAATGGCTTCTATCAGTTTAGTAACCGTTAGGGCGCTTAGTTTATTTGCCTCCACTGAGATGTTCGTTTCGGCACTATCCAATTTCAAACTGAAGCCGTAAGTTTCGCCAGCTACCGGAGCCACAGTCTTTAGGCTTGAAATAATGGCTGGTCCCAAGCTCGATATCTTGCTGCTAAACCCATCGAGTAACCCATCGACACCGACCAAATCGTCAGTAGTCAGGGATCCAACATTGTTTTTGAAAAAATCATCAATCTCTAAGCGGAGTTGCTCGATCGCCTCTGCAATATCCACTACTTTGCCAACAGAGATTGCCGTACTACCACCGATCAATGGCAATTCACTGGCAAAATCTTTATAGCCTGCCAGCTCGCGAGCAAAATCAACTACATCTTCCAAACCTTCCACGAGAGTGGGTCGAACCGAACTAACCAACTCAATATCGGCATTAATCAAATCTTGCAGATTCGACGCACTGGCTGCTGACAAAGTCAGAGAACTCTCGCCTGTTTCGCCATAATTGCCATCATCGTCATCGTCGCTCTGAATTTGAATTGCACCAGATAGCTTCGGGGTAATGGAGATGCTTGTAGAAAAAGGCTCGAAATCGAGAACCTCGGCATTGGATATGGAAACAATATTAGAGCCAAATGAATCGTTGGAGGCCGATGTGCTTGCTAAATCACCGAACTTAACCGTATCACCTGTCATACTACTGTCAGAGCCAGCATTGATGTTAATCGAATTAACTGCCGATCCTAGACTTTGAACAATGATGATGTCATCTCCACCCAGGGCATTGAGGGTAACGGTGTCAACAGCATTAAGCCCGGTAAAGGTCTGAGCTGCGAAATTATCGCTGGCTTCAGAGATTGTTATATTGCCACTGCCGTCGGCCAAAATGGTAATAATATCAACATTCTCTGTACCATTCACAGTCTTATTCCCTGGAGTGTTATCAGTAATCAGCAATTGAGAACCTGCATCTGCCGACAGCAGAGTATAATTGCTAGTATCATCAATTAGTCGCCGTTCGCCTACCCCTAACAAGGGGCTCAAAAGATCGTCGCTAGAATCCTCAACGTGCTCATAGCCGATCGCATGACCCATCTCGTGCATCACTGTAGTGAGTAGATCCATCTGCCCACTCGCTGGACTAGATCCATCAGCCCGCAACACTCCTTCCCCGGAAACAGTAAATTCGAGATCGTCGCCAGGGGTAGGATCGACAAACCAGCCATAACCGGCAGCATCAATATCTACAAAGACAGTATTATTTTGCGTTAATCCTAAAGCTGAGCCTGGCAGGTCAACAATTTGAACTGATACTTGATTCCAATCATAATCTCCAGCTAGAGGTTGCCAGCGTTTTTTAGCCTCTCCTACGATTGGTTCTAATTCCTCTTGCGTTAGTGACTGTGCTCCTCCTCCTACCAGCTGACCATCTTCTCCCAGTAGTAGTGAATAGTCATCACTATGACGACTATCATTAAACTCTCTCTTCAGCAGATCTATCTTGCCATAGGTATCCTTGGGACTAGGGGCGATCCCATTAAAATCAGTGATAATATTTGTCCTATCAGCTGTTATAGCTCCTGCCTTTTGCCAACGCTGAGTTGCTTCGTCTATGAAGGAATCGAAATCTGTTATGCTTGATGTCTGAATAGCTTGAGGAGTAGATTGCTCTCCAAGAGGACCATCGACTAACAACAAATCTAAACTACTACCGACTCCATCATGGAGAGGATTAAAATAATTACCATTCATTATTTTCTGCTCCTTAAACTCATCCTAAAATCCTGAATATCCTCTAAACGAGAAGAAAAATATTAATAAAGCTAGACAGAATTCATTGCTGAAAGTAAAGAGAAGAACTAATAGGTATTAAGAATAAATAAAGTTTACAGATGTAAAAAATAAAGCTATAAAATATAAAGTTAGGTTTTCAAATTTAGTGTAATATAAAACTTATTTTGTCTCGAATCCTCAGAAACTACTGAGTCTAACTAAGGCTCTTATGGGACTTTCGTAAAACTTTATTCAATTCAAAATTATGCAACCCTTATTAAATAAGCGCACTCCTCCTCGACGAGATCCCTGCGGGCTCGCCAATCTTTTTCTGATAAAAGCTCAAACTTCGATTTTCTATTAGTTATCCCAATTTCATTTAATTATGCAACAGTTAAACTCTAGAGGCGCTCATGCTTGCCATTCGTGTCAACAATCGCAGAAAATAACTCCCTGAAAGAGTTTTATCCCTCACCCCGAAATAAATTTCACAGGTTAACATTAACCGTTCATTACCATGAACTAAGAACTGATGCGCTGGCATTGCCGCACCAAGGATTGACCAAGATTCAGTTATCTTCAGATAAGGATACCTCTTAGCCTTGAACTTGAGTTCCGTGGGCAACGGTTTCACCTTAAGTTGACACCGATGAAGGCTTGCGCCCGAAAAGATGTAGCAATCTTTTTTGAAATTATTATTTAGCGATCTCTTGAAAGTTTACCTGGAAAGAGATTTAGAGGTTAGCCTCTGCCAAAATCTCCCCAGAATCTTAGAAGAACATTAAGCAGATTCAACGCCTGTTTCAAGGGCTAACTTGACGTTTAACTGCTTTAACTGAGCCTGCAACCATTTTTGAAACAACTGGTTTTGTAGCTCTTGCTTAAGGGGCTCTTCCAATTTAGCCGGTTGGATTTGTTCCACCTGGAAAATAGTCCAACGTTCCCCGACCTCTAAAGGTCCTACTAATTGACCGGGAGGAGCATCATTAATTAATCCTCTTAGCTCCTCTGGAAGCCGAACCCGGCGTGTCGGGCCGCGTATAATGCTAACGTCCTTAATATCAGTTAGAGAATACTCTTGTGAAATTTGCTCAAAATTTGTTTTCCCATCCAAAAGCTGCTGATGAAGTTGGAACGCCAACTCCTTATCGGTGACAACAATACAAGATAAAACGATTAAATCTAGTTCCTGCTTGCGCTCCTCAAAATAAGACTCAAGATCTGGAGCTGCAATTCGCTCTTTAAGTTTGTCAAATTTTAGCCTCAAGGCCATGCGCGTTTGAAACACTTCACGATTCATGCCTTGTTTTGCCAGCCAATCTTCAAATTTGCTAGAATCGGTTAATTTTTTCTTCAGACGAAAATCAATGATTGTTTCTTCGAGGTCTGCCGATGATATTTCTAAATCCTGACGTTGTTGAACTTCCTTGAAAAGGACGTGAAGACTTACCAGCTCTTGCATCAAAGGAATAAGATGCCCAGAAACCTGAAGATATCCCAGAGCTCGTTCCAAGGAAATTTGCTCTCCATTAATCTTTAAAAAAGGCAACTGTAGCAAAGAGGTGGTAGTCATTGATAAATTCCTATTTTCTATTGACTTTTTCACTTCCATGAGAAAGTACCAAGTACCTTCACCAATCACTGTCAAAAAACGGTTTTAGGTTTTACTGTCTTGCTCTCAAAATGATTAAAATAATTCATCTTTCTTATCTACATCCTAACACCTAAATTATTGATCTAGAACATTTTGTAATAAATATTAACACTTTTTAACCTTTTTTTATATAAAATGCCACATTTCTCATTTATATTTTTTGTTCTTAATCTTCTTTTACTTATTTCTTTTTTTTTTCTTTTTATGCAGTTTTTTTATTCTTAAAAAATTAGTTATTTTTCATGTTGACAATCATTTGTTTGTTGACTTGGTTGACCAAGTCAACACTAATTCTTTGCCGCAAGTATACTAATATTGAGGCTTCAAAGGGAGCTTCGTTGTTATAGGGTTTCGGCCAAGACTTGAGTAAAACATCAATGAGTAATCTAACTTATGGAGAAAGTTCGTGAGAAGTTGATTTTTTCTGCAACAAAATTTAATGACTTAGAGATAAACAAAATCTGAAAAAATCGGTAGTTGTAGTTGAAACACGCTAACCGACTATCATGAAATTATCAAACAGTTTGGAAACACACTTTAAACAATATCTGACGGCGACGCAACTTCAAACCTTTTATCAACAAGGATTACAAGCGATGTCAGAGATTAAAAAAGTATATTAAATAACCAGATAAAAACAGGCAAACAACACAGTCATAAAATTCTTTCTTGGGCCATACAACTACTGAATTAAAAAATTAAAGCTGGAAACTGAGAAAAAATTTATGCTTCTAAATATTACTGAATAAATAAATCACTATTTTTCAAAAGGGGAACTCGAAAAATATAAAGTACTTCAATAAGGTTACAAATCCGAGGTGTTTTTGACGAGCCTCTCAAAAATTTGACAGTAGGAGTCGTGGGCTTATAAACTAAGGCCAGTAAAATCGAGGGCTAGAACAAATGAACCAATTTAAGGGGGAACCTTTCCAAGCCAGACTGGAAAAACTCAATCAACAGAAAGGCTTTCTCCATCGACTCAATCAGATAATTCCCTGGGAAGAATTTAGACTCTTATTGGAGAGGATAAGAGATAAACCCCGCTCCAGTCGGGCGGGAATAAAACCAAATGAGCTCTATCCTGATGTTTAAGTGCCTAATCCTGCAACAATTACATAATATCAGTGATGAAGAGCTAGAATATCAGCTCAATGACCGCTAGGGCATGGATGCAGTTTTTGGGGTTGACGCTAGAAGACTCGATTCTGGATCGAACCAGCTTTTGGCTATTCAAACAAGCCCTCAGAAAGCATCAACTCATCGAAGAACTCTTTGAGCAGTTTGAGAGCTATCTGCAAGAGGTGGGCTATCAAGCCAAGGGAGGGCAAATAGTAGATGCGACCATGATTCCTGTGCCAATTCAGCACAATAGCCGAGAAGAAAATGAAGAAGTTAAACAAGGAAAAATTCCCGAAGACTGGCACTCAAAGAAAATGAGTCGTCGCCGCTGCCTGATTGAGAATTTGTAGGGGATAGGAGTCAGCAACTAACCTAGCCGCTTCCTTTGCCACCCCAGTGTTTGGCTCAAAGGAAGAGCTAGGAGCATACTCTTCAAAGTCTATTAGGGTTTTAATACGCTGGTAAGCTTGGAACGCTACAGTGGGAAAAAAGGAGAACTTGCCGGGCAATACACACATATAATTGCTTTGTGGTGTTGACTCAATCCAATAACTGTAACGTCGTTTCTGCTCCTCTTCGCTAATAAACTCGGTTTTCACGCACTCGTAATTAAAGAGGTTACGAGTGTAAAGTTTGTCTTTGCCAAAATACCTCTGGGCTGATTCCAAAATCGGCTCGATATCAACTTCATTCCCAGAATCGTCTTTGGTGTAGCCAGAGTCAGCGAGCATGGAATACATAAACTGTTCACCGCCAACCTCTCGGTGTTGAATAAAGTGATTGAAGTGAAATCTGTTCTTGGTTGACATACGCACAAAATTGGTATCTACCAGAGCAGGATATGCCACCACCATCGCACTACGACTCCGCTTGAGCCTAGCCCGCACTTGCAAGTCGGACAAAAATGGTTCAAACCATTCTCCTACCGTGAAGATAAATAAGTCCGCTTTCACTCGCTTGGAAAATCCTTGCTGTGTCTGGCATAAAAGGCTTTTAATTCGCATCGGACCATAGCGATCGACGAGCAATTTATCAACGCTCACCCCCGTCTCGAAGGTTACACCTTGGTTGAGCGCACTGGCTACTAAGTCTCGCAAGATAGTACTGGTATTCATAGAACAGTCTAATGTCTTAATAATTTCGTAGTTGGATGCCTCCATGCCGTAAGAGGCATCGAATCGTCGGCCAAGATTACGCACCATTTCTGAGGAGTAGCGCAAGGAACAATTTAAATCCTCATAATTTTCCACTTGAGCGTAGGTTGGGGCAAGACAGTTGCCTTGATGTAGCCAGTTATGTTGCTTTCCATATGCGACTTCTAGTCTTCCTAATACTCGGTTGAGCTGGATATCTATCTGCACAGAGTCGCTTTTAAGAGGGGATAAGCTGATCTCGGGTGCATCGGCTTGAGGATGAATTAAATATACAGGGGCATCTTTAAACCAGCCCTGAGGATGAGGAATTACCGCTGGGGTGAAAAAGTCTGTTTGTGTCTCTTTGAGGTCGAGGTTACAATGTTTGGGAAAATAGGGGGTATACAGATTGATCAGATCTTCTACACCATTAACACAATTGATAAAAGTTTGGGCATCATCTTGTCCTGAGTAGAGTGCACCCGTGTGGAACCAGCCTTCTAGTTTACCAGAGGCAACTGTTCCTAATTGTTCTGCACGTTCTAGAACCTTGATAGAAAGGCGGCTGTGACGGGCAAGAAATTCGGCGATCGCCACCCCGGCAATGCCACCACCGACGATAACGACATCAACATACTCAATGGTGGAAGCTTGGATTTCTTTCATAAGTGGGTATAAGTACTTCTGTAAAATTAATTAATTAATTAAACATTATCCACAATCAATAATCAACAATCAACAATCAACAGAGGAAGAGAATAAATTACCGGGACGGTAATCTCCATTGGTGTCAACTTAAGCCAGAAATAGTTTACCAGTGGTTGAATTCAGAATTCAGAATTCAGAATTCAGAATTAAAAACCTGAGCGGAGCGAAGGGATGACTAAAAAAT
>JAAUYA010026871.1_pt1 | contig 13541 bp, 12 predicted proteins | sample 7278161 | NCBI WGS metagenome assembly JAAUYA01 (sample SAMN14350120, study PRJNA611818) | marine sediment metagenome | isolation source: surface marine sediment (3m) | place: French Polynesia: Moorea | collected 2018-08
ATATCTGTAACGTTGATATATATAAGTTATGTCCTTGTGTATAGTTTACATAAAGAGGTTTACTCCTCACTAGTGTTTTATCATATGTAGTTAATGAATATCATCGTAATTGGATAAATTAGCGCCCCAAAATTTCTTTCTTAGAAGCTTTATTCATCTCATTCAACAGGTAAAATCTAAAGCTCTGAGTTCCAAATCTGTAAACCCTCTGAGAGTTGACCATCGTTTTTCTGCCCAAGGTTGAACATGACTTAACACAGATCTTCATGGCACGAAAATGACTCCTAAAATCAAAAGCAAATTATCTACTACTAACTAGCACTACCTAGTGCTCTGACAACTTTATTATTTAGGCACTGGGAACGGATGATTTACAGCAGAAGGCGATCGCTGCCGTAGAAAAAAGAGATAAAAAAATCCCATGGGGAAGGTAACTTCTCTATTTATCTCTTCTGGCTTGAGAAGGTTCTAAAATTTAAGCTATAGGCTCCTGAAGTATCGGGTTCTTTGCCGAAAACTCTCACATCCCAAATATCATAGGATTTCATTTGAGCCACCGTGAGATTATCTGGCAATACATTTTTGGCAGACTGTCGTTCGGGTTGTATGACAAAAACTCGGCCACAATTTTTGCAGGTATGATATTGCTTCCCTGCATTGGTCTGACCTGTTTTTACTATAAGAGTGCTACTTAACCAGAAAGCTTTGCCGCTCTGGAGTTAAGCGTTGAAGGTGCTGCTGCAAAATCCAGGACAAACGGGCATCTTGCTTATCTCGGTGTAACCCTTGCGCCTCATCATAGACTAATTCAAACTGTTCTAATCCGAATTCCTGAATCCCACTCAACTGACTGTAGCAATATTCCCGTAAATAGCCTGCCACTAACTCCAAAGTCAGGGGATGTCCATCCACATAATCAACAAACCCTTCCAATTCCGCTGCGGTTCCCTGAATGTGTAGCCGCTGCAATAGGGTTGCGCCATCGCTGGTTTTTATTCCCTTTAAGGAATGCCAAACGCCCTCTTGTTGAAACATAATTGGCTTTTCTTGGGTAGTCAGCAACAGGGTACTGTTACTTCCCTGCTGCAGCCAGCGGCTGAAAAATTGGTCGTAGGCTGAGTTTTGCCACTTCCGCGATTCATTCAGCAGGGTTTCCAGGTTGTCCACCACCAGCAAACACCGACGTTGATTGAGACATTTAAGCAAATCATTCACGAGCTGGGTGATATCTCCTGGCTGAGTAACTTTTCCACCCAAGCCAGTAATTATCTTCTCAGCAAAGACGGCAAAATCTGGATTCTGACTGACATCCGCCCAGAATTTGAAAGAAGGGGAGGCAGGGGAAGTAGGGGAAGCAGGGGAAGCAGGGGAAGTAGGAGAGACAGAATCAGCTTTATTGTAGAGATAAGCTGCTAGGGCTGATTTTCCCACACCTCCCAAACCTTGTATGCCAATGGTATTAACTGCTGTGTCAGCTAGCCTTGTTTGCAGTTGGCTAATCTCTTCTTCTCTCCCAACCCAGTTTTTCAGGTTAGGTGGAGTTGTTATCAGATTGATGGAACTAGCAACCTGACGACTACCTTGCCCAATTTCCTCAGCAATCCCTAGGATTTTTTTAGCATATTCAGTTGTTATTTCTACTTTCCCAGGTTAATCTGAGTCTCAACTCCAACGATCTTGTTTCCTTGTCCTTCTTGTTTACCAACCACAGGACTGCTTTGAGGATTTTCCACATTTATCGTGATATTCTCTTGATTCTCAGTATTGATTTCCTGCGCCAATTTTTTAATCTCTTGGGCAAATTGCGGATCTTTAATCATTTCCACTTGCAGAAATGGTAAAATCTGAGCCAAGTGTTCTCTGGAATGATTCTGTTCAATCTCAACCAACGCTGCTTCAGCTGCGGGTTCGCCCTTGAGCTTGTCACGAATTTTCTGCCACAATTGTTTGGTGTTGGCGATCGCACCTTCTGTCAACTTCCCTACACTAGTTTCTACAACTGCGCCAAATGCCAGTTCTGCAATCTTTTGGGCTGTAAATAATTCAAGTGTCATAGCCGATTCAGCCAGGGTTATTTTTCTTGTTATTTTCTAGCTTACTCCATATTATTCATCTTATACCAATTTCAAAAAAGATTGCTACGCCTTTGGGCGCAAGGCTTGCGCCCCTAAAGTTGCTATGTTGCATAATTAAATGAAAATGGTATTAGAAAACCAATATCTGGACAGACAATGCTCACCTTTGGATATTACAAAGTAGCAGTAAGGTTTTGTAGTCAATATTTCTTCGGTTGAGTACTGAATGATAATATAATATTGCCACAAATAGGTATTGTTCACAGATATATAGAAACTTGAATTTAAGGAGGTCTAAATATGGCTATTGAAACGCTGGGACCTGGTAATAATTTCATTTTCATTTCTGGAGATCTTCGTAATGATATCAGTGGTGACTTCGATGTGCTAACACCTGTTGACGATCCTGCTTTGGGTGGTAACGATATCATTAAGGCGACGGCGATTGAGTCTAACACGATCGCTGGAGACGCTAGAAGAGCTGAAGCCTCAGGTATAAGCAGTCTGAGTGTAAAGGGTGGTAAAGATCTGATTAAAGCAAAAGCTGATACAGACAACCAGATCGTCGGCGACGTCACAGAGGTAATTGCTATGAATGGAGCCAGCATTACTGTCAAAGGAGGCAGTGACGCGATCGCCTCAGAAACTAATGGTTTAAGAGCTGGGAACGAAATCGTCGGCGACTTCAGGGATGTAGTCGCTATCAGCGAAGCTAGCCTTACTGCCAAAGGTGGTCATGATGCGATCGCCTCAAAATCCAGTGCCCGAAGCATCACTCGAGGCGACTTCGGTGCTGTATTCGCCAATGGTGGAGCCAGCATTAGTGTCGAAGCTGGCAGGGATATTATCATGGCAGAAGCTGGTGCCGAAAACATCATTGCCGGCGACGTCGGTTCGGTATCTGCTAATGCTGGAGCTAGCGTTAATTTCCAAGGCAGCAATGACTTTATCATAGCAAAATCAAGTGTCGCAAACATCATCACCGGCGACGTCGATTCTCTATTAGCTAATAGCGCTGCTAGCATAATTACTATTAAAACAGGGGATGATGTTATCAAAAGCGGCAATACCGACGACAGGATCTCTGGTGATATTCTTCGAGTTGCCGGGAATGGTACTATTACCGTCACGTCTTATGGGAATGATGTCATCACGGCTGGAAAAGGCAGTGACATGGTATTCGGCGACTTTGATCCTGATAACGTCACTGGCAGGGCTGCTAATGGAGGTGGTGACGATATCCTGAGCGGAGTTGAGCCAAGCGCACTCAACCCTGGAGAAGGTGAAGTAGACATTATATGGGGTAATGGCGGCGAAGATGCCTTCGTTTTGGGCAATGCTGCCAATATTTTCTACCTAGGCGGTGGAAATACTGATTTTGCTGATGTCCAAGACTTTAACGCTGCTGAATTTGACAAAATCCTGCTCAACGGTGACTCCGAAGACTACCTATTTGATAATTCCGACGGTATTGATACCAAAATTATCTTCCAGTCTACTAATGATCTGGTTGGCATCGTCAGGGACGTAACTAATCTAGACGTAGCAGGTGGAGATGTCATCTTTGTCTAGAATAGCAATTCAGTAATCCTGCTGAGTGAGCAATTCTCGTTGATTGTTGATGGTTCATGGGAAAGCATTCGTATTAGCTTAAGACAGAACCATTGCCCCGCCTTGAATTATTAAAATTTAGAGCAACAGGCAGAAAAAGATTTTGCCAAGGAGAGTGAGTATTGTGGACAATTATCCGAATTGGCTCTGGTTGGGAAAGCCTCCTCTACAATTCCTCAATCAACCATCAACCATCAACCATCAACAATACTATTAATGGCATCGACGATCGCTGGGACATCATCTCTTTCAGCCGACTTAATCAGTTGGATAGCCCATCCCAGTATTCGACCAGGATTAGCTATAATACGTCCGAGAAAGGCAACCTTGCTATCAATCACCATTAGAATAGCCTTCTGTTGGAGGGGAGTTAGGTAGGCAAAGATTTCAGCCTGCTCCCAAGCTGACTGACGAGCCTTGGTGATGCTGAAATTAGCAATTGATTCATCTGTTCTGCCGCCGACTTTATCTAAAATATCCATCCAGGGCGAAAATTCGCCGATCGCCTCCTGCACCCGATCGAGTAAATCGGCGAGGATATCATTGAGTTGGTCAAAATCATTCCTCAAACTGGGAAGCTCATTGCCCGGAGAAGTCTGAGCCGTTGCTATTCCTAGATCGAAATTAATGTGAGTATTGATTCCCAGTAAGAGGTGCTGTACGATAATCAGATCTGTTTGCTCCGTTGCTTCCAAGGCAACCTTCCAAGCTTTTGGCAGTTTGTGGCTTTGTCTATAGGCGTCGATAGCAACGAAATATCGATTAGCAAAGCGTGTAGTAAACTCATTCATCCTCACATTATCGTCAAATCGTCCTGCGGACATTCTTTGCTCGATCTTTAAAGTAACCTGTCGATAAAGTGCAGCAAAGAAACCAACTCGACTGTTCGTCTCTTTAGCTCTTTCAATAATTGTATCTAAACCCTGAATCACTTCCTCAATGTTATTGGCTTCCATTCTCTTTCCTCCGCTGATCTTTCCTTTTGACTTTTGAGTTTTGACTTTTGACTTCCGCGCAGTGGTACTAGTGTTAACCAACTTGCTGCTTATATCTGGTTAACTCCTGACTATCTGTGCCGTAAACTCCTTCTATCTGCTGATGACAACAATTAATGGCAAAATCATGGAATTCTTCCGAAAATATAGCATACATTTGCTCAAAAATATCTGTTTGTACGCGACAGAAACGAGGACGTTGCTCATAAATGTTACATTCTCTAGTTTGATGGTCAAAGTGAATACACCATCCATCTTCTCCTACCATACTTAGATATAGCTCTAACTCGCTAGGGGTAAGATAGCTTTCTAAATCTGGACGCTCACTTGGTTCTAGATGACAGCAAGCCCCACAATTTTTGAGACAACGCCATTTTGCCATGTATTTCACTTCCTGTAATAAAAGTTTACAAGTTTTTGTATCTCTCTCAGGCAAAGATAAACCCTTTTCCTAGTATGATATATTTTGGCGTAAAGATTGGAGATTCTTAATTTATTGATTTAAAGTCAGGAGAAAATATGTATTTATTAGCAGGTTTATTTAGTAACCTTAACTTTGAAGTAATTTTACAATTGACCTCTGTCAGTTTAATTCTTATTGCCGGTCCAGTGGTTGTTTTTCTCCTATATGTACTGCGTGGAGATTTATAAAATTACTTTTACTCAGTGAAAGGGCAGGGATATCAGATAAAAACGATACTTTCCTTGTCCTTATCTATCTTGGTGTTAAATAAAATCATTTTTGCTAGAAATAGGAAAAATCAAAGAAAAATTGCTCGGAAATTAACAATTAAACATTTAGTGGCAAAATTTATGTTCGATCGCCGATTAAGTGGTATATTATTGCATCCTACTTCATTACCTAGTCCTTATGGGATAGGAGACTTGGGCAAGGCTGCTTATGAATTTGTGGATTTTTTAGCTGATAGTTTACAGCAAGTATGGCAAGTGCTACCCTTAGGTCCAACTGGTCATGGTAATTCCCCCTATTTAGCTTATTCAGCTTTAGCCGGAAATCCTCTGCTCATCAGTGTGGATATTTTATATGGAGATGGTTTATTAACAGAAGAAGATTTACAAGAGTTAAGGGAGATTTTTGAGCCGGAAAAACAACCGGTAGAAAGGATAAATTATGAGTTAGTAATTAAAACCAAAACACCTCTATTCAGAAAAGCTTGCGAAACCTTTAAACATCAAGCTTCAGAAGAGCAAAGACAAGAATTTGACCATTTTTGTCAAACTCATGGCTACTGGTTAGAAGACTACTCTCTGTTTATGGCTTTGAAGCAAGCCCACAATGATGCGCCTTGGTATCAATGGCAACATGCGATCGCTCTTCGTCAACCAGAAGCATTACAACAATGGCGGGAGCGTCTTCAAGAAGAGGTTTTTTACCATCAATTTGTCCAGTTTAGCTTTTTCCGTCAATGGACTAATTTAAAAAAATATGCCAATGAAAAAGGTATTAGCATTTTTGGGGATATCCCTATCTATGTTGCCCATGATAGTGTTGATGTCTGGGCCAATCAAGAAATATTTTGTTTAGACGAAGAAACTGGAGAAGTAGCCTTAATGGCAGGTGTACCACCAGACTATTTTAGTGCCACAGGACAGTTATGGGGCAATCCAGTCTACAATTGGGAGCAATTAGAAAAAGATAATTTTCAATGGTGGGTGCAGCGTATTAAAGGAATGCTCGACTATGTAGATATCATGCGCATCGACCATTTTCGTGGCTTTGAAGCTTATTGGGCGGTACCTCAAGGGGAAACTACTGCTATTAAAGGAGAATGGGTAGAAGCCCCTGGAGAAGCTTTCTTTGACATTTTAGCAGAGGAATTAGGTACCTTACCCATAGTAGCTGAAGACTTAGGAGTAATTACTCCGGAAGTGGAAGCCTTGCGAGATAAGTTTGAGTTTCCAGGCATGAAGGTGTTACACTTTGCCTTTGATTCAGACCGAGCCAATCCCTTTTTACCTTTCAATTACGATCATCGCAACTGTGTAGTTTATAGCGGAACTCATGATAACAATACCACTGTTGGTTGGTTTGAGGAGCGTTCCTTTGCAGAGCGCGCCAGAGTAGTTGATTTCCTAGGAGGTATTTGTAATGAGGGTATCAGTTGGAGTATGATCCGTCTGGCACTTAGTTCCGTAGCCAATTTAGCAGTTTTGACAGTGCAAGATCTTTTAGGTTTAGGTAGTTCGGCCAAAATGAACACTCCAGGTACAGTACAAGATAACTGGAGTTGGCGCTATCACCCTGATGCTCTAACCGAGGAAATTGGCGATTACCTCAAGCATCTTACCTTTATGTATGGCCGCGCGCCTCATCCTTGATTATGATTATTTGAAACAGACCAATATACAATCAAGTAACAGACCAATTTTAGCATGAACATGAAAGCGCGGTATCAGTACAGATTCTATCCAACACACCAACAGCAACAGAGTTTAGCTCAGTTGTTTGGTTGCGTTAGAGTGGTTTGGAATGATGCTCTAGCGTTGTGTAAGGTTTCTGAAAAGTTGCCAGGGTATAACAAGTTGTCTAACCTGTTAACCCAAGCTAAAAAGACTCAATCTCGGCAATGGCTGTCTGATGTTTCTTCAGTACCGTTGCAGCAATCCCTTAGACATTTAGACACAGCCTACAAAAACTTTTTCAATTCCCGTAATGGGAAAAGGAAAGGTAATAAAATGAGTATGCCTAAATTCAAAAAGAAGACTAACACCCAGTCTGCTGAGTTTACCAAGGCTGCATTTCAGTTAAAAGGGGATGTAGTCTATTTGGCTAAAATGGGAGATATTAAGCCTATTTGGTCAAGAGAATTACCGTCTGAACCTAGCTCTGTAACAGTAATTAAAGATTGTGCCGGTCGGTATTTTTTGAGTTTTGTTGTAGAAGTTAAGCCTGTTAATACTGTTGCCAAAAACCAAAGTATCGGTATTGATTTAGGTTTAAAAACTTTTGCAGTGATGAGTAATGGTGATAAAGCTGAAAGTCCTGACCATTCAAAGACTGACCGCAAGATTCGTAAACTGCAACGTAAGTTAGCACGTCAGAAAAAGGACTCAAAACACACAATTAATAGATGGGAACCCACAAGCCAAATATGCTCTGATTGTGGGTTTAGATGGGGCAAAATCGATCTATCCATTCGCTCCGTGGTATGCATGAATTGTGGGACTGAGCAGGATAGAGATGAGAATGCTGCCAAAAACATAGAAATGGTCGGCATGGGGCATCGGCACGACCTTAAACGGACGGGGAGCGATCATAAGACTACTTCGGTAGCAAGTTGCTGTGAACCGTCAAGAATCACCGTGGCTTCAGCTCGGTGAGTATGTCAAATTACTCATCTTTAAAGTCAAACATCAAAAGTCAAATGAGTAAAACATTTGTACCAGTAATCTTAGCGGGTGGTAAAGGAGAAAGATTTTGGCCCCTCAGTCGCCGTCAATGTCCGAAACAGTTTTTATGTTTAGATGGTAGTGATAAAAGTTTGCTACAAGCGACAGCAGAAAGACTGTTACCCCTCGCCGGAGGCTATCCAAATCTCTGGGTGATTACCTCGGCTCTAGTTGCAGACGGAGTAAGAGAACAATTACCGGCACTGCCAGAAGCCAATTTATTGGTTGAACCGGAAGGTAAAGATACCGCTCCAGCTGTAGCTTGGGCAAGTTTAGAAATTGCCCATCGCTATGGAGAAGATACCATTATTGGCTTTTTTCCGGCCGATCATTGGATTGGTGACAGCCAGGGTTTTGTGAATACTATCAATGCTGCTGCTGAATTTGCTAGAGAAAATCAGGCCATTGTTACCTTAGGTATTACTCCTACTTATCCTTCTACTGGTTATGGTTATATTGAACAAGGAGACAGGCAAGGTAGTGTTTCACAACTACCGGTTTATAAAGTAACTCGCTTTACCGAAAAACCAGACCGACAGACAGCAGAAACCTTCATGCAAACTGGTAAATATAGTTGGAATAGTGGCATGTTTGTTTTTCGAGCGGGAGTAGTTTTAACCGAATTAGACAAGTATGCAGCTGATATTCTTAATCCTCTGAAAGACAAAGGTAAAGATGCTTATGCAGCCTTAGAAAAAATTAGTATTGACTATGCTTTGATGGAAAAAACCCAATTAGCATCGATAATTCCTACTGATTTTGACTGGGATGATTTAGGAGACTGGAATGCTTTAGAAAGGCTTTTAAAGAACGATCGAGATAATGTAACTATCGGTAATCATCTGGGAAAAGATACCAAAGATTCAATTATTTATGCTAGTGATGACAATGAAATCATTGTTACCATTGGCTTGGAAGATGTAGTAATTGTTAGAGATGGGAATGCAACTTTAGTGGTCAATAAAAACCGTACTCAAGAAATTAAAAAAGTTTTAAAGTTATTGCAAGACTATCCTAATAGTGAACAATTTCTTTAAATATTTGAATTTTGATTACAAAAGCCGTTACGGAGGTTATATCTATAGTGTCGCAATTACTCCGAATGGAAGAGAACTAGTAGCCGCAGTGAAAAATTTTGTCAAAGTCTGGGATCTTAGTAGTACCAAAGAAATATTGAGTCTCAAAGGACCACAATTAGATATTAATAAGATTGCTGTTTCTCCCGATAATCTAAATAGCTTACTTTTTCTCACTTTTTCTCACAGACTAAACTATTTATAACTGTTAAGCTCTAACCGTCAAACAATTAAGTCTAAAGTATCAATTGCTACTCACATGCCAATAGAAACTTTTTTGAGAAAGTTTCCCGCAAAATCATGAAAAAAACCCCAAAAAACAAACCTAAAACGGTTAAATTCCGCACCTCCATCTTCTCAAATTTTATCGTCTTTTTTCTAGCTTTTACCCTAATTTTCTGTGGAGGAAAGCCTGCCTTAGCGGATCGGAATGCACCTCCTTGTATTGGCTCCAATAAAGAAGAATTAGGCTGTTGGCAAAAATATCCCTTACCCCGTGACAGAGAAGGAAAGATCTTACCCTTACAGTCAGTGCATACCTCCCTCTTACCAGACGGGAAAATTCTCATGGTAAATGGGAGTAGTAACCGCAATACAATTGACAGGCAAACGGATGCTAGTAAAGCCACAGACATCAAAATTACTTTCATTGATGGGGTAAAAACTTCCGAGCAAGCAGTCATCAATAATACGGCTCTCTTTGACCCTGAAACTGGCACATTTGAGCAGATTTCTTCTCCTCCTGCTGTGCAATTTGGAGATAGTAACGATCTTTTCTGTACTGGTCATTTGCATTTACCCAATGGAAATATTTTATTTTCTGGTGGGAGTAACCGTTACTATCCAGGGGAACAATTTGAAGGGTCCAAACAAATCAACATTTATGACTGGAAACAGAAGAAATGGACAAACATCGGTGGTAAGATGAAAGCTGGACGGTGGTATCCTAGCTTAGTGCCCTTAGCCGATGGCAAAATTGTCATTTTTTCCGGTCAAAAATACGACGCGCCGAGCCAAATCAGTCCAACCATTGAGATCTACGATCCCAAAACTAACAAGTTAAACTTCTTCGATCTAACTTATGTAGAAGATAGTCCCTTCAACGTCAAGATTACTGATTATCAATACGTCGATGCTAAAGGAAACTTTGTTAAAGGGAAAGCTGATATTTATGACAGCATCGATCTGTATCCTCGTATCTTTCCCACTCCTGATGGCAAACTCTTAATTACCGGAGATGGGGCGGGGAAATTTCCCCTTGAGGTGCATAAGAGCAACAAAACCTATTTAATGTCGGTTAACGAAGAGCCATCAGGAAAACTTTCTCTCAGTTTTGAAATTGGACCTGACAGAAAAGATATTTCTAAGGTTTATGGAACGGCTGTTTCCGATCCGAACCGAGAAGGAGATGTCTTACTATTAGGGGGAATTTTAAATACCAATAACATCAACTTTGGTAAACCCCAACTAGGCTTAATAGTTGATGGGCAAGCACCAAAAGATTCAACTAACGAAGATCTTCTCGTAAACAAGAAAGCGAGAATTGCGGCTAGTTTAGAACGGTGGGATAGTAAAGCCAATGAATGGAGTATTGTTTCCAACTTTTTGAAGAAAGATGATGGCTCTCCCCAACCACGCGCCATGAATGAAGCGGTGCTCCTACCAAATAAAGAGATTTTGACAGTTAATGGTGGTATCTATGCTGAATACGCTCAGGTTTATGAACCCTTATTGATGACCTATAATGAGAAGGTACCAGGGGGCTACAAAACCAAAGAAATGAATCCGGCCACCCTGCCGAGACTATATCATAATGGGGCATTATTGTTACCCGATGCCCGTGTTTTAACCATTAGTGGGAATGCCAGTCGTGCTGCACGGGAACCCGATGGAACTGTTCATGTAGATGTCGTCCCCGACAATAAAGAATACTACGCCTTAGCGAAATTAACCACCAAACCCCAGATTAAAGGATCGGGTAAGGCTGTTAGTGAGAAAGATTACAACCAGTTCCTAGAAGAATACTATAAGTCTCCTGAAAGCTATTTTGCCCAGCTAGATGATTCTAGTATCGATCCGGTTCCCTTCGCTCCGGCTGAAATTTGGCAAGTGGAGATCTTTAACCCCCCCTATCTATTTAAAGATGGATCCCGTCCAGAAATAGCGACAGGCCCCCAAACCCTAAAACACGGCGAAGCTAGCAAAGTGACTGTCAAAAATGTAGACATCGACAGTGATAGCGATCGGGGATCTTTAGTGATGGTGAAATTAGGAACCATTACCCACAGTTTTGATTATGGGCAACGTCTAGCAGATTTGTCCATCCAAGAGATAATTAACAATGGTGATGGTTCTTATACTATCGACTTCACCGCCCCAGAAAACGCCAATCTTTACCCCCCTGGCTATTACATGATGTTTTACCTCAATAGCAATGGTAAACCTTCTGTGGCCAAGATGGTACGGTTAGAAGCAGCGTAAGAAACATAATTTTCTAAAGGAGTTAATTAATGGCACTCGAAGACGAAGATTTGAAAACCCTAGACGGTATTGATCCTGAGCATCCTGGTAAATACCAAACGTTACTGGAAGATTTACAGGGTAATATTCTCAAGGGACACGGACGAGATCATAGCGTACATCTGTTTATCCAATTTAAGGCAGAGAAACAAGCAGATGCCAAGAAATGGATTCAAAAGTTTGCCCACAAATATGTCACATCGGCTCTGTTACAAGCAGATGAAGCCTTGCAGTATCGAGAGAAAAAGCTCAAAGGAAGTGTCTTTGCTAACTTCTTTTTATCCGTTAAGGGGTATGAATATTTTGAGGTTAAACCCTTTAAAATTCCTGGGGGTCAAGCTTTTCGCTTTGGAATGAAGAATGAGTCCGTTAAGAATTTTTTAGGCGATCCCCCTGTTGAGCAATGGGATCTGGGACTGCAACAAGAAATTCACGCCTTAATCTTAGTAGCTGATTGTGATGTCATCGAATTACTGCAAGAAGTCAACCGGCTCTCCCAAGAATTGCTGCAAGTAGCGGAAATTGTGCAACGGGAAGATGGATTTATCCTCAAAAACAATGCTGAACAAGCGATCGAACACTTTGGCTTTGCTGATGGCATCAGTCAACCCTTATTTGTCAAGACAGATATTGAAGAAGCGCGGCAAAATTCTGGTGGTTTTGATAAATGGGACCCCAGAGCACCCTTAGATTTAGTCTTAACCAAAGATCCCAATGGCAAAACTGAGGACAGTTATGGTAGCTACTTAGTTTATCGGAAACTGGAACAGAATGTAAAAGAATTCCGTAAGGATCGGCAAGCACTGGCGCAAACCGTAGGGGTTAACGATGAGTTAGCTGGTGCGTTAATTGTGGGTCGTTTCACCGATGGAACCCCTGTGGTTAACTCCAATACTCCATCTGGAGCAACACAAACAAATAACTTTAATTATGACGAAGATCCCCAGGAGTTTGGCTTAACACGACCCACTAAATGTCCCTTCCATGCTCATATCCGTAAAACCAACCCACGGGGAGATACGGGACGATTGCAATCTTCCCCAGATCAACCCACCTTAGATGATCCTAACCAATCCTTAACCGTAGAAAGGAAACATCGCATTGCTCGCCGTGGCATCAGTTATGGGGAAAATGATATTACCAAAGAACCCGAATTCGGCTCAGGATTACTGTTTTTGTGCTTCCAAGCTGACATTGAAAATCAGTTTAACTTCATACAAAGTAATTGGGCTAATGAAAATAACTTTGTCGATGTCAATGTGGGACTCGATCCGGTCATTGGTCAACCAGCACCAGGGGGAAATCAGAAATGGCCCCAAACCTGGGGCGATCCCAATACACAGGAAGTGAAATATGACTTTAAGCTGTGGGTCAATATGAAGGGGGGAGAATACTTCTTTGCTCCTAGTCTCAGTTATCTCAGAACCATCAGTGAAGAGACTCTTCCCTGAGCTTATCTACTTCTCTGTCCTTTGATGGTCAAACTGGCTATGTCAACATTGACTATGACAGTGTTTTTGACTTAACCAACAACCTCACTATCGAAGCATGGGTCAAACCCAGTCAATTCCCGAAATTTTATTCAGAGTATAACGGGAATCATGATCAGACCAAGATAGAGACTTCTTTTTGCTTAAATTGTTTGTTTTCCTGGGGAAGATAACCAAAAGTTAAATACTGATGACATAAATCGCTCATCTGATCATTAGAACCTTCTCAATAAGTCTGGGGGAACTCGATGCTGGGAGTACAGGGAGAAAGTAAGCTGTGTTGGCGAGTTCACCCAGACTTGCTCTTCTCACTCCTTACTGGTACTATGATTATCTATGGGTATTAAATTAACTAAAATTCCA
>JAAUYA010085393.1_pt1 | contig 13371 bp, 3 predicted proteins | sample 7278161 | NCBI WGS metagenome assembly JAAUYA01 (sample SAMN14350120, study PRJNA611818) | marine sediment metagenome | isolation source: surface marine sediment (3m) | place: French Polynesia: Moorea | collected 2018-08
ATTTCGAGCAATTTTAGCAAAAAAAAATTTTTTGGAAAATTTTGTTATTCGTCACTGACCGATAACTTGGAAGTTATCGGTCAGTGCCAACACACCAAAGGTATGATAAATAAATAAACACAGGATTGGACATAAGAAACTTACCAACATAATCTCCTTTCCTGAAGCTGTGGAAGTCTTGAACCAGCAAGTGATGATCTTCAATTGGTATGGGATCTCCGACAGTGGGTAATGGACAGTCGAGAAATCTACTGCTCAGGCACAGGATGCCAACACCATCCAGGTATGAACATATGTCACCACTATTCATCTCAAACATATCTCTTAGAAAAGATACATTTCCACCGATGCGCTCCCCTGTTACCTTATCGATAAACTGGCAGACTTTTGGCCAGATACTATCCTTTGCATTGTTCACAACATACAAAGTATATTTGAGAAAATTGCCATCAGCATCTTTTTCATGTGTGTAGAATACACTTTTATTTTCTTCACTTCCCGGCACCTTTTCACCCTTATAAGTCATGTAAGTTACTATTTCGTGTCTTCCTTCGATGGTCAGTTTCCCAAGATTCTCCAGTGTTTGTTTATGTTCTTTCTCTTCCTCATCTAATTCATTGTCCTCACTTTCTTGATCAACTCGGTGTCTTATCAGACGGAGCAAACCTTCTTGGAATTGAGGATTTTGAAGTCTCTCTGAGATGCCTTGTGCAATTTCAATGGATTCTGAGGTTTCGTTAGGACTTTCAAGCAATTTTTCCTCGAGTACATGGGACAAAAAGTCAGGTCTCTGTCCTTTTGGTAGAGCTTTGAAGAATTTCTTCAATATTCCTAGAGACAAGACTTTCTTGAAGTCGTCTTGGAATTCTTCGGGACGTCCTTTGGGAAAACATCTAGCGCTGATAATGTAGTTGAGATCAGTCAAATTACGGACACGCAATTCAAGCAGGGTATTATCACTGAAGATGGTGTTGTGTGAAATGACAAGATGGCCGCTTCTTGTTGGCAGGTACAGCTTTCCAAGATCAGACTGTATCTCGCCTTTGCCAAATTCATTGAACAGACTGATGAGACCTTTAAAAGCTTTCAGACTGGAATGCTGTTCATTCGGGCCCATTTTCTCCTTGCCTACTTCTTGGTGAATTCTTTTCAGCACGTCGCAATAATGGGTGTATGTTGCTAGCTGTGAGATTTCCAATTGTTTGCAAAGTTTTTCAAAAATTGCTATTTCCGAGGGCAACTTGTATAGGTATAGCTCGATTTCATCATGTGACATCATTTCGAATACCACCTGCGAAGGTTTCACCAGTAGTTTACCCTTTTCAACAGGAATGCAATTAAGATTTTGAAGTCTGACAATGTGCCTGTCCATGACCTCATTCAGTCTTGCCTCAAGATGTTTGAACACAGTAATAATCATAGCCAGTAGACATCCATGTTTTACCTCATCTGTTGCCTTTTCCCTTCTTTGTAGTTTTACTTGTGTATCACATACTTGTTCTGCGTGAGAAACTATCATTTCTATTGTTGGATGGGGGAGAATTCCCAAATTATTCATGACAATCTGTATGAGGTTGTGCCTAACCAGATAGCCACTGTATGGCTTTGCCCAATGAGGTAATATCACGACAGTGGTCCAAGCTAACTGCAAATTATCCCCTTCATCTATGATAGACCCCTTGAACTTTTCAAATGACGCTTTTCCTGTGTTTCTGTATTTCATGGTATACTGAGGGTGAAGACTGCAAAGGGCATTGTCTGCCTTTTGGGGTGCGATGAATTCAATTGATTTAACTGTATCCAAGAAGTTCCCATGGAGAATATCTTCTCTTTTCCACAGATGTCTGACTAAAGTTTCACTCTGATGCTCAAGGTCCCGGCAACCTCCATATCTGGCGGCATTCTTCTCAACTTGATGTGCATAGTTGACAAACATGTCTTGGGTGACAATGTGAATCAGGCCAACTCTTTCTAGAAATGGCAACCACACATTTGTACAGAAGGGCACTGGTGGGAAATCCTCGTCAGACTGCATGGCTTTGAAAACAACTTCATCAGGGTGGAAGTATCTTGACGCTTGACATAGATTGCCCTCCTTGTCTGGAATAAATTCCAATTGTTTCAGTTTCTCAATCAAAGCCCTTATTTGCCATTCGGCATTTGCTGGTTTTTTTGCATACCGCTCATCATCTGCTTTGGAATCCAGCTTTGGCAGCAAACTGTCCTTAATATATTTAAGATGAGTCATTCTTCCTCTCTCTGTCATCAGGTCAAAATGTGCTTGTTCCAGAATGAACTCACAGTAGATTTCAACTTCAGTCTTCGCCAGGCATCCAAGATAGCAATAAAGCTCCTTCAATGAACCATATGACCTAAGGAAGACATTGCCCGAGTAGCTTCTTTTCCAAACATCCATGTCGGCTGTGGGAATACTTGTGGGAACAACATATGTATGTGTTCCTGCTATGCTTATCAGATCATGGAAGACAGTTTCAAAATATGGCAGCTTCTGCAAGACCAGACATGCCACATTTTTAGCATCTCTCAGACTTTCAATATTGTCGGCAAAATACTGCAATAGTTTCCTGGCATCATCTCTTTGTAAAGGTGCCATCTTGTGACTTTCCATGTGATCTTGCAGGCAGAGAATAATGCTGTAAGCATGGGCTGATGAAGCTGCGAGCCTTTTAGCCAGAGCAACTGAATCACTATCAAACTGACCTCTATATAGAACACTATAGTCTGGTATGGGAAGTTGCAGCTTCTCAAAAATAGTTTTCATGTTTTCATTGACTGCGTCGAGATCCAAAGCTGACGTAGCTTTCTTCAGTGGGCGAAGATATGTTGTTCCTTGTAGATATGTTTTTCCTTGTACATATGTTGTTGATTGTCGCTTAACAGGGAAAATGCTCCAATTAAACAAGGGTGCAAGCAGGATGTCAAGTTGTTGCCTATCCTCTTCGCTATAGTCACTTCCAGGTGCATTCAGTCGTCCATTCAATGCACTGTTTGCCTCTTCAGATAAATACTTCCATAATTTTTGTAGCCACTCTTCATGACGACTTTCGCGCCGGTAGGAGACCTCACCGTGTGTAAGGGGTTCACACTGAGGATCATCTGTGAACATATCTGCTAGGTGTTCTGTCGTAAATGCTTGAAAGCCATATGTTGGATTTCCTAAGACTTTCAGGGATTTGAAGTAGCTATACAGTATGGAATGAACAAATCTTTCTGGTTTGTTGGATACCAGACTTGTATAGTAAGTGAGGAACACTGGATTCTCTGAACTTATGACCCTCAGGAATTCATCATTAGTCACTAGGAAGGGTAATCCAAACATTTCCTTAGGAAACCCTTCATATTCTTGACAAAATTTCATAAGCCATTCCAGGTGATTGATGGACACCATGTATGTTTTAGTAATATGTCTGGGCAGTCGACTCTTCAGTTGGTCCTGCTTGAAAAACTCAATAACAGCCTTCGGTGACACTCCTTTTACGTATATCTTGTTAGGTTGGCCTTCTGCTGGTGATAGTGAAGCTTCTATTTTCTCAAATGCAGACCTGAAACTATTCATTATTCTCAGAGATGAAAATAGAAGGTTGAAGCCAGCTTTCAAAAGGACTTCCTCAACTAGTTTAAATGGGGCTGGTGAATTGTCAAGAGGTGTCATGAGGAAAGTTCCAATCATGTTCAGTGGAGAAGATGTTTTCTTCAGAATATTGCTAAGGAACAGGTCATTGAAGTGTGACTGTGTAACTGTGAGCCATTCTGGGATGGGGTCGTCTGGTCTGAGTACTGGGAAAACTGCTACCTCATTCTTAGCAAGAATTCTGTAAACTGTATCATGTAATACATCTAAATACAGATTTTCCTGCTTTCTGACCATTGAATCGAGAAACAGCTTTTCATACTGTTGAAGGCAATGTTTTGTCTGCTTTTCATTTGGTGTACCTTCCTGGGTAAATTCCTGCTGACCGGGTCTCTGGTCAACCAGGAGATTTACATACAATGGAGCCAGGACACCTTCCATAATGCAGGTATTCCAGTGGGACTTGTATGATGGAATGTCTGGCTGCCACAAGGCTCTCCTGCTTTCATAATCCAATGCGAAATGACCATTGATGTGAATACCATCTGGAAGCTTGGGCTCTAATGGAAGTGGTAGGAAACAGCACATTCTGCTCTTGCATGCTTTCTTTGTCACCTTCTTCGAGGTATGCTCAATGAGAATGGCAATTCCGCCTCTTGGTAATAATGCCAGGTTACCATCTCTGTATGCATCCAATACATTCTGTGGTACATCGTGCCCAGGGCCCCATCCTATCTGTTGCCCAACTCTATATTTCCTACACAAACCTTTGCTATCTTCAATCTCGACTGAGTAAAGTGTGTGCTGACTATCAACTTTATCAATGTTAACTTCTCTCGACCTAAGGTTTCTTCCTATTGAAGTTAGATGCTGAACGAACTGCTGGTGGTTTTGATAATCTTCTTGCTGGCTGTGTCTGGACTGTACAGAATAGATCTCTTTGCACCGTCCTGAGAGATCAATTTTCGACAGTTTCACTTGTCTCAGGTTTGCTAGAAATATCAAACATTCGGATAATTCCTGTTGAAATTGACTGAAAAGCTGGTCTATATCAACTTGAGTCACATGTTCGCCAAGACACGACCTATATTCACGTAGAGGAAACCTGAATAGAGTGCCATCATCAATGTTGATCATCTCCTCTAGAAAGCAACTGAAGACATCGGGAAACTGTTTCCGGAGACTGTCTAGATCACGAGCAGGTTTCCTCGGGAGTTGTTTCCCAGTTGACACAGAGTTAGGCCTGGCTGGTATGTAGCTGCACTGAGGGTCAAATATGCAAAGGGTTTCACCCACTTCATCGCCTTTTGTTAGGAACATTGGAGCATCAGTAATGTTGTACACACAGTTGAAGCCAACTCCGTACTGCCCAGTCTTATTTGGATCTTTTCCCTTGCTGCCTTCTCCTAGATTCTTAATGCCTTCAAGATCAGATTGAGTGAATGGCCTATTGTTGTAGACACAGAGAGCCGGACCCTGGAGTGGCTTCCATTTATCTTCGAACACTTTGTCCGTCCCATGTTGTCGTGTGTCCAGAATGAAGTGGATTTCTGTTGCGCCCGCATCATCGGCATTTTGCAGCAATTCTTTCAGAATCGTGATGTCTCGGGGGTATCCCTCTAGAATTCTGCGTAACCTGTTTGTGAGCTTTTCCTTCTGTGAGAAGTCGTCTCCAAAGTCATCTGAACATCGGTCCAATAGATCTTCTCGAATAGTTTTCATGTGGAGTATTTTGGCAAGTTCATGGGCGACTGTGCCATGCGTTAACTTCAATTCATCAGATGTATCAATCCATGGGCAATTGTTGAAACTCATTTCCGAGCATCTCTGTAGAATCCCATCAGTATCTGGAATAAACACCTTCTCTGGAAGATTTTCTTTCTCAATTTCAATGTTCTCCCTCTCCACAGATGCACAAGTGTACGTCAATAAGTTGACAGCTAACTGTAGCTGGTCTTTGGTTAGTGGCTCATTCCCAAATTTCTCTTTCATTCTCTGTAATGCTTCGACGTAATCATTGCATGTAAAACTGTCCTTCACACCAACTGTTGAGAATAGCTGCCTGAATTTGTAGGCATCACTTCTTGGTATTGTGAAAAGCTGTGGCTCACAATTTCCATGAGCGTGAACATGTTGAAATGCACATCCGTTGACACTCCTGAAAGAACCATCAAAGTAAATCAGAGGCTCATTCTGGAATATCTCAGCAAAAATGTCACCGAAAGAGTTGTCTTTCAGACATATTTTCTGTAGTTCATCATAAACTGCTCGGACAGATGTTTCAATATCAGAATGTCGAGACAAACTGGTATTTGATTGAGCGCAGTGTTCCACTAAAATCTTGATAGCTATCAGTTGATTGATTAATTGGTGTGACGTCACAGTTTTCCCTCTGAGCCCAAGGAACGTTGCTACTTCTATATGGGAATATTCAGAACTTACAATGGATTTCTCGACAAGTGGGCAAACAGCACAGACCAACATTTTCCTATCCTCTAAATATAGGTCCTCTGGAGCCAGTAAGGCTGCATCAGATTCCTTCCATGGCAGTGTAATATGACTGGGCTGCTTCATTGGTGGTAGAAATGAAGTTGTCCGAATCCTGTCCCTTATGCTGTCAGGGCATTCATCTTGTCCTGGATATCTCGATCTCAGTTTATACTGCATGTATTCCACCAATGCCTGACATCTTGTTAGCGCTCTAGTTTCATCTAATTGTGAAACAGATTCTGCTCTCTCCTGGACTTCTTCCCATGGGATCTCACTACGCATGCCCAATCTCTCTAGGGCCCTGAGTAGATCTGCTTCAAAGAGCATGGGAAACCTTGATTCTTCTTCAACATACAGCTTAGCTGCCTTGGATTCAGGGTGTATGAGCTCTGATGCCTTCTTCAATTCTCCACTTGGGGTGACCGGAATACAGGCTTTTTCCTTCAGTATATCATCTAGTGAACCATCTCTAAGGGCATCACAAATAAGATCATTTCTCTCACTAGAATCCACAAACTGGATAGCAGGCAGGAATATCTCTGCATAGAATCTCCTCTTGTCATACATCTTATCTTGTACTTCTTTCCTGCATCCAACTATCTCATCTTGAAAGATATCAATCAGTTGCTTTGGCATATCCACGATGACGGCCTGGGAAAGTTGACAGAATACTTTGTGGGCAAGATTCCCTATAGCAGAGGCCTTGAATTCTGGTTCAAGATAGAGAATTTGGCTGAAGAAAGCATATTTTTTACCATTGCTGAACAGTTTGACTGGAGTTCTAATAATGCTCTGTAGTAATTGCTGTGTAAGCTTTCTTGGGACAGGATCGGCTTGGTTCAACTTCATATTTGGCAGCATTTTTAACAGACTAAATTCCGATGGACTTATCTTTGTCGTCATATCTTGCAGTAAGTTGAGATAAGCTTTACAGATGGGATCCGCTGCTAAAGCCTCATTCCATAAACCTCTCCTGTCATCTATGTCGTCTGTGGTACTTTCGTGGAGGAATCGTCTACTGGAGTGGACTGCAAAATATCCATTTATGTTGACAGGAAGCCCTGGTGTTGTAATGGGTAGGGGAAGAAAGCAGTAAGTGGTTCCCTCTGAGGCAGGCTGTATATGGAGGGTGGTACCTTGCATCTGTACTGGTATGGCTACCCCTCCTACTGCAACCAATCTCGATGGGTCCTTTGAAGCCTGGTCCAGTGCTACATCAGTTCCACTGCTGCTACTTATTGCCCATTGGTGATCTCTTTTTCCAGTTGTCTGTACAATTGACAAGTCAATTGCTGCCCGGGTTGATTCCACTTGTACTTCCATTAGAATGGATGACTGGATCGAATCACATCTGAAGGTTGATGTAGCATTGAGAATATTGGTCTGGTGTAGTAGCCTTTGTTCATTTTCGTGACATCGTGCAGCAACCTCTGACAACACTGGTTTGGGAGAAATCTCTCTGAAGGTTTCAATCAGTCTCCTTTTAATTGTAAAAAGGGGCTTTGCTTCTGACCCATCCTTGGCATTTCTGTCTAAATGATACACAGTGACTTTCAGTATATTCTGTGTAAAGAGCAGCACGGACTCAGCTGACTGGGCTAAAAGTGTCAATAACCTGATGAACTCTTCATGGCTGTAATGCTTGTCTGAGATGTCACTCACTCTTGACTGTTCTCTGGTTCTAAGTGGGAATCTGAAGAGGGTTCCATTGTACTGGTTCCTTGTAGTAGTGTCACACCCGAACACACCTTGGAATGGTTTGAATTGGTTGCTGAGCTTTTTAATCTTCTTGCTATTTTTCTGCAGATCTAGTTTGATCCCAGGTTTTGTTTTGTCCATGATCGCCCGTCCCAGGTGTGTCGTGTGGGGATCGAAAATGGCGATGAACTGGCGACTTATGAAACTTGGCACGTCTGTGATGTTGTAAACAGCATTGAAACCAAGACCAAATCGACCGATCTTTGAGGTTTGGTTGTCTTTTGTAGCACCGCTGAGTTTTACTATATTCTTGAGGTCGTCGTCAGAGAATACTGCATTGTTATACGTCCACAGGGCGGGACCATGGGCTTCCTTCATACCATCATCTATCAGACATGTCATTGAGTCTTTATTTTCTCTCTGATCATACAGGAATCCAACCTACAATAGTGTATGTGCATCCTATCAGCTTCAGTAAAGGCCAGGCGCCCATCAAATTACTATCAAATAAGAGGCTGGTGATGCCCGTTAAGTGTTAATTATTGTTGGGCCGAAAAAATAAGTATCAAATGTTATTGGCCGAAAAAAATTTGGTGTTCTTGTCAATTTAAGTGTTAAGTGTTATTTGCCCCCCAAAAATAAGTGGTAAGTGTCATCAATGATGCAATCTGACGTTACTGCGTGATTAAGTGTTATAGCCAAAATTTAAATAATAAGTGTTATTGACTCTAAAAATTTAGTGTTAACACTAATTGTACAGGATAGTGATGCATGTCCCAAAAGTCATAAGCTGGGATTTTGAGGATTTCCCATAGCAATGACTAGGGGTCCACCATGAATCGTTAAAATCCCAGGTTATGACTTTTGGGACAAGCACCAATATCCTGTACAATGAGTGTTTTAAAAGTGTTATCGGAACCCCCCCCATCTCCATCCTCATATAACAGTATGTTATTAGTGGCCCTACCTCAGTAGCACCCGCGTCATCAGCATTCTGTATGAGTTCTTTGAAGACAGCCAGTCCGTCAGTGTAATCTTGCAGGATGTTTCTCAGCCTGGTTGTAAGTGGCTCAGACTGACCAAAACCTGCAGATGATGGAGAAGATAAATCGATATCAGGGTGTCATACTGACCTATATAATGACCTTCTGACCTACATAATGACCTTTATACTGACCTATATAATGACCGATATACTAAATGACCTACTGACCTATATAATAACTTATATACTAACCTATATCCAGTTACTCATAATACTCGGTATGTTCAGCGCCTCAGCCACACTCGATGGGATGTCGGAATATCGTACTGACCAATATAATGACCTACTGACCTATATAATGACCTACTGACCTATATACTGACCTATATAATGACCTACTGACCTATATACTGACCTATATCATGACCTACTGACCTACTGACCTACTGACCTATATAATGACCTAAATACTAACCTATATCCAGTTCCTCAGCATCTAGTAGTCTACTCATAAGACTCGGTATATTGAGACCCTCAGCAAGACTGGATGGCATGTCCAGGGTGTCATACTGACATACATAATGACCTGCTGACCTATATTGTCCTGATGGTTCATCAGGATTTATTTTTCCTTCTATAATGACCTATATACTAACCTATATCTAGTTCCTCAGCATCTAGCAGTCGACTCATAAGACTCGGAATGTTCAGAGCTTCAGCCAGACTGGATGGGATGTCAGGATGGATCATCTGGATCTCTGTATCGTCCGTAACATCATCCTCGTCCTTCCCCATCTTCAACCAGTCTTTGTCACAATACGTACAGTTACTTATAGCAGAGAACTTCAATGTGCCATCATCACTGTTGCAAAAACAAGACACAGAGTAAAGTCCTACCTATTAAGAGGGACCAAATGGGACAATTTCGTAAATGCTGTCCAAATATAGGGAAAGTAAATTTTCGGGGAATTTCTGTTATCCAGTTATATGCAGTAAATCAATAAATGTCAAAATGGGGGAGTTTCTAAATTTCAACGTTTCGAAGCCTGTGAAATCAATATTGCCGGTTCCTCTTTTAACGAGTTAACCATCAAAATGTAATTTGTATTAAATTTTAAAAAAGCTTCACTTTGTTATACATTTTTTGCATGTCATTTGCTGCGTACTGTATATCATTTCATATGGAACATTACAATATTACCTGTGTATTGGTATGAGTAGTCTCCCTCTGTCTTCGTCCGTTATATCTCTGGACTTCAACTCATGAAGGATTCTGATAGACAGCTTTAGATCATCATTAGCTGTCTGTGACTGTACGGGACTGACATTGTTGGAGTGGCATTTGTTGATCAATTGTAGTGCTGATATGAGGTCACATTGTTCAGCAATACCACAGGATTTCAGTAGACCAGTGTAACCCTGCATCTCGTCAGGCAGCTGTAAGAGAGAAGATCAACCCCTTTTTTATCTTCTAGTAACTTTTGACCAAACTTTAGTCATTATGAAACGCTATAGTAAGGGCCATCTCAGAAAGAAACCTATGGGATGAGAAAAGTTCTAGCGGAGGTATACTGCAGTATCAAGAATTAAATTCATACTATATCTCTTGAAATAAACCCCCCCCCCAAAACACCTCTTGATTTTTTTTTCAAGGGGCATGGCAAGTTTTTTTAATTTTTTTTCTCCGACAGCCCTAAAGCCCAACTATAATTGTCACACCAATGCTATCTGAGAACAGCAATCATAAAAAATGTCTGAGCATTAAAGCGCTGTAAGCATTCTTGCCAAAATACATCAAATGATGCTGTAACGTCCAATGACGGCATATGATATGACAATGTGAATCTGCATGGGTCAATCTATCTGAAACCTGAAAAATCAATCTAGCGACTTTGAACTTTGACCTATGACATTGACCTTCAAACTAATCTGAGATATTGTCAAGGTTAATCCGTCCACCAAATTTTGGTCCGTACGTCGAAGGGTTCAGTCGGTAGAGTGCTAACTAACAGACACACAGGCTGACTGACACACGCACAGACGGGACCGATTTTATATCCTCGGCCACTGACGCGGGAGGGAATAATAATAGTACTATCCTACCTGGAAAATATGTGGCCTAAGATCAATTGGTGGTTTCTGAAGAACCATCTGTTCAATCCTCAAGAACTGATCTCCACTCCAAACCCAGGATGTGATGCTGTGTTCTTTCAATGCAGTCGCAATATCACCTGGGATAGGAATAATATGGTTTGAGGAAAAATATAAAAATGCTTTAAAACATGGAACAAACTTGTATAATTCATGGTTTGGAAGTCCTTCATAATGTCGACCTTATATGTCCCTTTTACAGACAGGTGCTTTTACCAAATACACATATTTTTTATCCAAAATAAAAGTACATCGTAAAATTTCAGAGTAAACTCACTATGGTTACTGTTGTTTAGAAACTGGTAGATGTTGTTCAGTATTTGCATGTAGGCTACTTTCTCAGAAGATGTGTAAGATTGTGTCACATTCTTAAAATGAAGCATCACTGATTCCAAAGATGGAGCTGAAAATATAATTACAGTTGACCTCACAATATACTAATAAAATATATCCTGTTTTGAAAGTTCCAATATAGGACAAATTTTGGTAAAATGAACAAAATTGCAGTCTACAGTTAAATGACGTAGTGTGTCGAAAAGCTAACAGTCCCGGAAACCATCCTGGCTAACTCTCCCAGGATCCGCCCCGTAGATGACTGAGATAAAAACCATCATGGTACATGCCCGGACAAATCCAGATAGATAGGCAGGACTGCCTTCACAGGAACTGACTTTGGTTCTTAACCAGCCAAGTCAATTAATTATCAAATAAAAGTAATGTATATAGGTCTTTTACCTGTGCCGCTGAGTAGCTGATGAAGGTTATTTGCAATGACTGGACAGGTTGAACCAACAATGTTTTGTTTTGATTCTCCACAGCAATTTGAAGGTTTCTAAAATTTGAAAAAAGTAGACAAAAGTTTTTTAAAAAGAAATATCGTATTAAACAATAAACATGACGAGATGAGAAATACCAAGTTAATGTTTGGTATCTAGTGTTAAGCTGCATGTTTCAATACTTGCACTTTTTCATTTAAAAATTCCTTTAAACTATTTGACGTAATGTTGCTATGCTTGTTTGCAGTGTTATTGTTAACATATTGTCGCTTGCCAGCGGGGTGGGGTCTCCAACAAACCACCCGGGGCTCTGGGCAGCGGCAAGATACGGGGCCAGGGATCCTTTGGTCCGTTCACAGGTGGACTAAAAGGACAGACCGTACATTAGACCCGTTTTACTAAGACAGGGTGAACCTGGCACGTCACATATATAAATGGGCCGAGTCATGTGTTCTCACCTCTAAAATGCCTTGCTTTCCACACCAGGGTAGAGTCTTGGGATATTGTGATGGACGCTCTGATATAACAGTCATCCAACTCAGTTCTCTTTGCTTGCTCACAAAACTACCATCTATATGGAATATAAATAAAGAATTTTTGGAGTCAAGATTTTTTCAGAATTTTTTTCACATAAATCTACAGTACCGAAACCCAGAGCGTTCGAACAATTTTAGTTTTCATTTTGAAAAATAAATAGTGAAAAACGAAACGAAAACGGAAAACAAAAATTCAAAGTTAAAATGATTATTGTTCACACGCTCTGGTCTTCCGTACTACAGCGCAAAGCTGATAAGTAAATTTTATGTAATCTGCTTGAAGGATACAGCAATGAGATTGTTGCCATCTTCAAGGGTGAGCTTGGGTGACCCTTATGGCAGTTTGGGGCCACAGTGCCCAAACCCCATACATCAAAGTCCATTTACATTTAATTTATAATAGATAGAATAAGAAGTCACCTGTGTTACAATGCGATGGATATTTCAGCAGGAGGTCCTGTAATGTTTTTGACTTTTTCCTCCATACTTCCCCAGGAGATTGACTGTGTGCATCAAGCTGTTTCATCACATTAAGCAAGTCATCTCTGGTCAGGTCACTCTCACATCTCAAACCAATCTAAAACAAAATATTGGTATTGTTGGAAAAGCTATGTCAAAATTTGCAGAATTTTCCAGGAAGGGCAGCTCAAAACAATCTGTCTCCTTCCATATGTAATTTTCTTCTTCTTTTTTTTTTTTACCTACCAAGTCGGACCGACTTGAACTTAAATAGATAACACTGTAGCACCACTCAACTTCCAAATTACAACCGCCATTCAAGGAATCAACCTATAGTCACCTAATAGGCACTTTTGAAGCAATCGTGGATAATATCTAAATCTATAATATCTATGGAAATAATGACAAGACGTACCACATTTTTCAAAGCTGTCATGTGTAACTGGTTGGATTTCAATTCGTTTGATGGATAATAAGCTGGCTCATCAATCAGACATCTTACTATAGTATTGTCTGGGTCATATAACTGAGTAGCTGATACAAGATCACCATTACTAAAATGGAATCAAAATATATAAGTAACAAAATTAATCAAAAATAGACAAACGTCAGTCTTCTCTTGCTACTGCCAGAACTGTTTATGTTCTTGACCATGGCAACGCTTGCCTCAGTTTCATCTGCAAC
>JAAUYA010078149.1_pt1 | contig 13337 bp, 11 predicted proteins | sample 7278161 | NCBI WGS metagenome assembly JAAUYA01 (sample SAMN14350120, study PRJNA611818) | marine sediment metagenome | isolation source: surface marine sediment (3m) | place: French Polynesia: Moorea | collected 2018-08
AAACGAGCAATTAGCAAAGAACAAGCTAAAAAGTTAGGGACGTATTTTAAGGTTTCTCCTAGTTTATTTATTTAGCCGAATGAGTTTTTCAATTCTCTCTCTGCTCCGGAGCTTCCCCGCAGCCCTATCCCTCAACTCAAGATTGTCGGAGTACTAGGGCAACAGAACCTACTTTATCTGTTGTATCTTTAAGAATATCAGCTAAAAAACATTGATTTTAATGCTCAAAACAATTAAAAAAGCCGAAACAAAACCTATATTTATTATTGTTTTAATTTTTTTTCTAATTACTTTAGTTTTAGGTCTTAATCGCCACTATAGTTTCTTTTCTTCCTACGATCAAGGAATTTTCAATCAAGTATTTTGGAATGGAATACACGGAAGATTTTTTGAAAGTTCTCTTTCCTCTCAACTCTCTACGAATGTGGTTCATAGCGGAGAAGTACCTGATGTTAGCTATCATCGTTTAGGACAGCATTTTACTCCTGCTTTATTAATCTGGCTGCCAATTTATTACCTTTTCCCCTCTCCAGCTACTTTAACCGTAATCATGGTGACATTGGTAACGGCAGCGGGAGTTGTTTTATATATTCTAGCGAGGCAATATGTGGTACCCCAAGTCGCCAGAATGATTACGGTAAGTTTTTACGGTGCCACAGCGATTTTAGGTCCTACCCTAGCTAATTTCCATGATATCTCTCAAATTCCTCTGTTGGTTTTTAGTCTTCTGTTGGCAATGGAGAAACGTTGGTGGTGGTTGTTTGGAATTTTATGCTTTTTAATTTTAGCCGTTCGGGAAGATAGTGGTATTTCCTTGTTTGGCATAGGGGTATACATGGTCTTGAGTAAACGTTATCCTCGCATTGGTATAGCCTTATGTAGTCTCAGTTTTCTCTATGTGGTAGGGTTAACCAACCTGATTATGCCCCTATTTTCTGATGATGTTTCCAAGCGGTTTATGCTAGAAAGATTTGGACAGTATGCTAGTGGAGAAGAAGCCTCCACTTTAGAGATTATCTGGGGTATGATCTCTAATCCCTGGCGATTAATTGTCGAACTTTTTACTCCCTTGGGGACAACTATTAGCTATTTACTAGGGCAATGGCTGCCTCTGGCTTTTATTCCCGCGATCGCCCCTGCTTCATGGACAATTGCCGGATTTCCCCTGTTGAAATTATTCCTCGGACAAGGAAAATCAGTACTGGCTCTTAATATTCGTTACGCTATGAGCGTAGTTCCGGGGTTATTTTACGGTGCCATTTTGTGGTGGGGAGGACAAAGTTTTGCCAACTTCACTCAACCTTTAGACAAGTTAGAGCCAAGAAAACTACGGACTAAATTTCAGCGTTTTTGGCTCTTTTGTATTAGTATTTCTTTGTTATTGACTTTTATATACAGTAATACGGAATTGAGTCGGGCATTCTATTTTATTTGGCCAGATTCTTTCAATCCTTGGGTGCATGTGTCCTTAACTCGACAATGGCAACATGCCGGAGCAATTCGCTCTGTATTAGCAAAAATTCCTGCAGATGCCAGTGTCAGTGCTACTAATAATATTATTCCTCATCTGTCTGGTCGGAGAGCGATTATTCGCCTTCCTGGTTTGGAGATACGCGACGATCGCGCCTTAGTCGTGAAAGTAGAATACATAATTGCGGATTTATGGGAGTTGCAACGCTATCAAGTAGCTTTCAGTGGAGCCAAGACTTGGTTAGGAGAAATTACCAAGCTGATTGAAGAAGTTACCGAAACAGAAGAATATGGAATTATTGACTTGAAGGATGGGGTAATTTTATTAGGAAAAAGTGCTTTTCCCAACCCAGAAGCCATTAAAAAATGGTTACTATTCAAGCAAGAATTAGAAGCCGCCAAACTCAGAATTGGGTAATCAATCGGACACGAGCCTATTTGGTGGACTGAATTAACAAAAGACTGCCAATGGAATTTGAATGGGACGAAAATAAGAATATAAGTAATACTAAAAAACATGGAATTACTTTGGATGAGGCACAATCAGTTTTTGAGGATTTATCTTCTGCTATTTTTGAGGATAACCGTTTTGATTATGGAGAGAGTAGATTTTTGATTATAGGTAAGCTTTACTCGGAAATTCTGAATAAGAATATTTTAGCAGTTGTTATCTATACTGAAAGGGAAGGAAGGATTCGCATTATTTCAGCAAGAAAAGCAAATAAGCGGGAGAGAAAACTATATGAATCACAAAGATTTTTCTAAGATGTCAAAACGAGAGCGACACAAGGCTTTGTTTGAAATGCCTGATGAGGATATTGATTATTCAGATATACCAGAGCTTGATGGAGAATTTTTAAGAACAGCAAAACGAGTTGAACATCCATTATTAGCTGAGAAAAATCAAGTTAGGGTTAGATCACATATACTTGACTGGTTTAAGACTCATGCTAAGGAAAAGGGTTATGAAGCATTAATAAATGACATTCTTGAAACCTACGTTGAGCGTCAAAGGCAGCAAAGCTAAGTTATTGAATCACTCGCTAAACTCATAGTGACCTTCTAATAGGTAGTTGGACATAATTAATTCCACAAAATTAGGGCTGAAAGCCTTGCATAGCATTAAACCAGTGTGTAAATAATTTTGTCTTACTTCTTAGCAAGTCGGGTGTAATTGAGAAAGAGATTTTCGATGTGAAGCGCGATCGCACTAAGCGTCAAAGACTACTAATATAATATGGATAACTTTTTCCAAGAAAAAATAATTGGTAGATTGAGATAGTGCTCGGAAGCGTGTCGAAAACTTTATGGTGAGAGGATCTTATTTGGCAGACTGAATTAGCAAGAGACTACCAGCAGTTAAACCGAGAAAATTAGGCATCCATGCTGCGGTGAAAGGGGTTAATACTCCCCATACTCCCAGAGAACTACTAATAAAAGAAAGCAAATAGTAAGCAAAGATTAAGCCGACACAGATACCAAAACTAGTAGCTTTATTAGTATTTTGAGGTCTGATGCCAAGAGCTGAACCAATTAAAGCAAATACTAAACAAATAAAAGGAAGGGAGATTTTTTCTTGAATGCGAACTTTTACCTTGCGAATATCTTTCTCCTTACCATTTAGTTTGACAATTTTTAGATGTTCTCTAGCTTGAGCAATAGTCATCTCGCTTTCGTTTGGTCTTCTTTGAGCTAAATCTAAAGGTGCCCTGGGTAATGCTAATTGTTGATGTTGGAAACGAATAATGTTACGATAAGCACCATCGGGGGATATTAAATAGATGTTCCCGTTGAAAAAGTCCCAGATGTTTTCGGCAACATTCCAAGTAGCTGATTGCGACGTAAGAATTTGGTTAACTCCTTCACGGGAAAGGTCGAGAATGGTTAAACTTCTCATTTCCTGTCCATTAAATTCTTCAGCATAAAACAATCTAGTTAATACCGTCCGTTTGCTACCGTCTTCATATTCTACTTTCGTATATTCAGGATAGACGATATTTCTTTCTTTAAAAGTAGGTCTAACTCTATTTAAAGCTTTCTGGAGAGTTATGTTTGCTTCTCGGTTAGCGGCGGGAGTTACTACATCATTAAAAAAGAAAGTAATCCCAGTTACCAGTAAACTTAAAACAATGGCCGGTACAACCAAGCGATAAATACTCACCCCCACACTGCGTAAGGCAATTAATTCACTATCACTGGAGAGTCGGCTATAAGCCATTAAACAAGCCAGTAAAATGGACATGGGAAATGCCAACACCATAAATTCTGGTATTTTTAAAACTAAGACTTTAACGGCAACGGTTAATAGTAATCCTGACTCAGTCACTTTACGAATTAAGTAAAATAAGTTGCCGACTGATAGCCCCAAAGAAGTAAATAAACCGATTCCGAAAAGAAACGGTAAGATTAACTCTTGGATCAGATAACGATCCATCACTGATAAACTAGGAATTGTTAATCGGATTAAGGGGGGTTGTTGCTCTTTTTTCATCGCATCTTGATTGATAGCTCATCTTAAATATACTATTTTCTAAATAGCATTCATCGAGCGCTGATAATTAATTTCAAGGTCGAGAATAACAAAACCGAGCAAAACTTATGGAACAGTTGTGGTTCAAAGAAAAAGAATTCAAGGGAGTAGTAGTAGCTGCTGCTATCTTTTTCTCGCTAACCCTATTTTTTTCCCTACATCGTTACTACAGCTTTTATGCTAATACCGATCACGGTCTTTTTAATCAGGTTTTTTGGAATAGCATTCACGGTAACCTCTTTGAGAGTTCTCTTTCCTCTTCCCTCTCCAATGAGGTAATTCACGAGGGAGGTTTTCCAGAACTAAATTATCGCCGCTTAGGACAGCATTTTACACCCGCGCTACTATTATGGTTGCCCTTTTATGCTCTTTTTCCTTTTCCCAGCACCCTGAACGTTTTACAAGTTACTTTGATGACTGGTGGTGGGTTAATGTTGTACGCCTTAGCCAAAAGCTATGTCAATCCCGTCCTCGCCGCTAGAATCGCCATTAGTTACTATGCCGCTAATACAGTTATCGGCCCTACTTTGGGCAATTTCTTTGATTTATGTCAACTGCCCCTGTTTGCTTTTGGATTACTCCTAGCCCACAAAAAGCAGTGTTGGTGGTTATTTTGGCTGTTAGCTTGTTTAATTTTAGCCGTCCGAGAAGATACCGGGGTAGTTTTGTTTAGTTTAGGTTTTTATTGGCTTTGTTCGCGTAAGTTTCGCTTAGGATTGGGTATGTGCCTTCTCAGCTTAACCTATATGTTGGTGGTAACTAATGCGATCATGCCCCTATTTTCAGAGGATATTTCTAAACGTTTTATGATTGAGCGATTTGGGCATTTTGTCGAGGATGAAGAGGCTTCTACTCTGGAGATTATCTCTGCTTTTATACTTAATCCGGGGCTATTGCTGCGAGAATTGTTTACTCCTTTTGTCAACAAACTCAGATATCTCTTGAGTCATTGGCTACCTCTAGCATTTGTACCGGCACTATCCCCTGCCGCTTGGTTGAGTACGGTATTTCCCTTTACGCAAATATTTTTGCAACAGGGGCGAACTGCTCTTTCCATTAACATTCGTTATGCAGTGGCATTGATTCCGGGGGTATTCTATGGAGCAATTATCTGGTGGTCTGGCAATCAACATCGTTTTACTGCCAAAATCAGGAATTTTTGGTCAATTTGTCTGGGATTATCCCTTTTCTTTACCTTTACTTCTAACCCTCATCGGGCTTGGTTTTTTCTCATTCCCGATTCAATTCAGCCTCTGGCTTATCGACCATTAACTGTACAGTGGCAGCATGTCCATCAACTCCGCCATCTGATTGCCCAGATTCCTGCCGACGCTAGCTTATCTGCCTCCAGGTATCTCACTCCCAATGTTTCTAGTCGTCGTGCCTTTTTGCGATATCCCGATCATATCCTTTACCGAGACGATCGCGGACAAGTACAAGGAGTTGAGTATATTTTAGTGGATTTGTGGCGACTAAATCTGAAAGGAGAACGTCGAGCAATATCTAACTCAGTTCCTCGCCTAGATCGATTGATTGAAAATCAGGAATATGGAGTAATTGGCTTTAAAGATTGGGCAGTGTTACTTAAAAAAAATACTCCTTCTGATGCTCAGGCAATGATAGCATGGTTAGACTTTCGGCAAACAATCGAGCCGTCATTGCAACAACTACATAACAATTAATAACTCGACTCATGACAAGCGCCAAACTTACAGAAAAACGCCTAAATCTTTTTAGCAAAGTCATCAGCATAATCTTAATGCTTTTTGGGGCGGCAGCAGCTTTAACTCAAATACTGAAAATATCTCCTCTTTTAGAATCATATCCAGGATGGACCTGGAATTGGAGTAATATTACAGTCTTAATTATTGGCATAATCCTCTTTCTTTTGGGAAAGGGAACGACTCTCAAGAGATTTGTCCGTTATTCCCTTTTCTCAGGCAGGGAAAAGATGAAGCGTTTAATTTTCTCTGTTCCCTTCTCGGCAATGTTGTTAATTATTAGCGCCAAAGTCATTTTAGGTCATAATAGCCATGACTATAGAATGATCAATTCAGAAGGAGGGCTGATAGAATACGGTACTAGCATAGCCTATATCCTAGCCTTTGTCTTTTCTGTGCCAGTTGCCAATGATATTCTCAAACAAGAGCGGAAAATATGGGGGATTCTTTACTATATATTTGCCTTTGGTTTAATTTTTGTAGGTTTAGAAGAAATTAGCTGGGGGCAAAGGTTACTCGGATTAGAATCACCTGATTTTTTCCAAATTTATAACTCCCAGGAAGAAATTACCATTCATAACTTAGAGTGGTTCAGGCATTATCTACATAATGTCTATATTATTATTGGGTTGATCGGGAGCTTTAGCTGGTTGATTGTTCGCCAAAATAGAAATAAACCTTATACGAGATTGGTGAAGTATTTTATCCCCACTTGGTTCGTGTCCAGTTTTTTCCTTCCCCCCTTAATCATTTTTACCATTCTTGAGTACACTAATGGTTTTGGCTTCTTTGTCTCAAAAGACCAAGAAGGTGTTGAGTTAATCCTATCGTTAGGGTTTTTGTTTTTGGTCGTGACTAACTTTTTTAGACAGTCTCTCGAATGGGAGAGTGTTCGTGTTAAGGTTTCTGATAGGAAAGATGATGTTTGCCTAAATTAGGAGCAATACTGCTCGGTTAGGCCCAAAAATGTTCTGCTGAGGGGAATTCAGAATTCAGAACTCAGAACTCAGAACTAAGAGATTTCTTGATTTTCTTTCCTCCTGCCCTCTGCCACCTGCCTTCTGCCTTATCACCGCCGATAATTGTATTTTCTTAACCGAGCAGTATTGACATTAGGAGGAGTATAATTTGAACTGAGTGTCAACTTGAGCTAGAAATAGCCTAACATCGAGAGTGTCAATTTACTTCTGAGCGAATGTTTAACCCTTTAGAATCTGTTCGATAAATCCAAGTTCTGTTTTGATAGGATATTACTATTTGCCATCCTTCAACTAATGCTTGAGTACATAACTCATCAGGTTTAGCTAATCCTAAACAGCCATTTGGCCAGGTTTTACGAATAGCCTCTCTGACTTCAAGCTCATTGGGATCGATATTTAACATACTAGAGAGTTTTTCTTTAACTGCATTGATAACTTCTGTGGGAGTTTTTTTAGTTTCATTCTTACTGATGGAATCTTTTTTGAGACAATCCGACATAGTGATACTTGCCGCAGTAGTATAGTCCTGAGAGACTAGTTGATTAAATGTTTGAGCTGAAGCACTAGAAATAAATACAACAGAAGCAAACCCAGTAAAAATAAAATATGATAGTTTTCTAAACATTTTCATAATCAATAGTTTTGTTTTTAGTAAATCTATTTTTGATAATTGTAAAAAATATGTTTCCCCTTTGTGGTTCGTAGCCCAAGCGAAATAATTGGAGAGCATGAGAGAATTTTTCTTGACATATACTTCTAGACAAAATTTGTTGGTATGATTTCGAGTGATGCCTAGACGACTGGCTTGAACTATAATAATATATCTTAGCCTTTTCAAACATCCTCTAAGGTTTCTAGGAAAGGTGATTTTTGGCTATATTAAGAGGGGTACAATTTGAACGCTTGGTGGAATTATTTAGAGAAAAGACCTAAACTCTGCTGGTTAATTTCTTCTGTTTGGCTATTGGGCATTAGCTGGGTAGCATTTCTCTGGAATTTAGGTAGTATTGGTTTGATGGATAAGTCAGAAGGACTATATGTCGAAGTTGCCCATCAAATCTTCTTAACCAATGACTGGGTTAGTCCCCGCTGGAATGGAGCTCATTTCTATTCCTATCCCGTTGGTGGCTACTGGTTGATGGCTCTGAGCTTTAAAATTTTTGGTGTCAGTGAATGGGCAGCAAGATTTCCTGTGGCTCTATTTGCGATCGCCGTTGTGGTAGTTACTTTCTATACCCTGCGCTATTTTGGGGTTAGTAGTAAAAAAGCCCAGACAAATCAGCAGCAGTTATGGATGACAGCGTGGATTGGGGCGGGAATTGTCGCTCTGAACCCAGCTTGGGTAGCCTGGGGGCGCGCAGGAGTATCAGATATGTTCGTATCGAGTGGCATAGCCCTCGCCATGTTAGCCTTTTTCCTCGGATATGCCCAACCGGAAAGGCATAAAGCTCAACAAGGTTGGTATATAGCTTTTCCTGTCTTCATGGCGATCGCGGTGATGGCCAAAGGACCGATAGGAATTATCTTACCTGTGTTGGGTATTGGTTGTTTTTTGCTGTATGTAGGGAAGTTTTGGCAAGTTTTTGCGGAAATACGTCCCCTGCGTACCATCATAATTTTTCTAACTCTAACCCTTCCTTGGTATGTGGCAGCAACTTTGGTGGATGGCAAAATTTTTATTGATGAATTTATCGGCTTTAGCAATTTTCAACGCTTCACCAGCGTAATCCATCGCCATCCCGGACCTTGGTATTTTTATATCATTTGGGTAACAGTATTAATGTTACCTTGGTCAATATATTTACCTTTGGCGATCGCCCGTTTGCGTTTGTGGAGGCTATCCCCTTGGCGTTCTTCTCCCCGTTCGAGCCATTTAGGTTTATTTGCCTTTTTCTGGTTTGTGACTATTTTTCTCTTTTTCTCCAGTGCCGCTACTAAACTAGCGGGCTATATTCTGCCTGTAATTCCCGCTGTAGCCATCATGATTACTCTATTTTGGAGTGAGCAACTAAGCGAAACTGAAACCAGCAAAAGCAAGAGTTGGTTTTTGCTCTTGAGTGGTATTGTAAATATAGTTATTCTCATAGCCTTGGCAGTGGCTAGTTTTAAAAGTCCTACTTTAGCAGGAAGCGATACTACTAGTCCCACTCTAGAGCAGGCATTACGAGAATCGGGATTACCCATTATACTTACTTTGATTTGGGGACTAGCAGCATTAGGCACTATCTTTTTGCTCTGCCGACGACGCTGGTGGAGGTGGCTGTGGAGTCCTAATCTTTTGGGTTTTCTGGCTTTTCTATCCCTAGTTTTTCCGCCCCTAATTCCTCTACTAGATGCCCAGAAACAAACAGACTTCCGTAATTTGTCTGTACTTGTCGGACAAATTGCCCAACCTCAAGAAGAACTTTTCGTCATGGGCTACAAACGCTATAGCGCGGTTCATTACTCTCAGCGCCGGGTTCAATTCTTTGATGATGTTCAGTATGCTCGCAATTACTTAGAAGATCCCGAACGCCACCAGAACAATTCACCCACAGTATTGATTTTGAGTCAACCAAAATTCACGGAAAAATTTGGCTTGCGCCCCCAAGATTATGAACTAATCAACCGCAGAGGTGCTTATCAATTAATTCGGGTAGCTAAGTCCAAACTAATTTCGTAACCTAATGACCTATTACCTATTCTCTATCATCAGGATTCAATAACGGAATATGACAGCGATTTGCAGCTTCAAGCAAACGAATATCATTAGTTGCTGATCTTGTTGGCGAACTTAATATATTTAACCGGAGATAAGGCAGAGGGCAGATGGCAGAGGGCAGAAGGAAGGGATAAGGAAAAAGGGGAAAAGCTTAATTCTACGTGAGTTCGATTTTGGATTTTGGATTTTGGATTTTGGATTGGAGGTTAATGATATCAATCCGATTGAGGATCAGGAGTTGACTCTTTTTCGAGTTGAATCTTGAGTCTCGCGATTGACTAACGATAGCATTAGTCTTTGAGCATCCCGTCGAACTCACGTCGAAAAATGATTTCTGTTTATCATAGCTTATTACTTGTTATTAATGATTGCTAAGTGGAATGATTAAATCCCCGATTGTAGTTTGGCTTTGCCAGCCAGAACCAAAGTCAAACATCCGCCCACTACAGCTAAACCAGCTAAAGTAAGTAAAACTAGTTGTAAACCAAACAGGGTTTCTGCTACACCTGCTAAAGCTAGGGGTAGGGAAAGGGCAATATTAACGGCATTATTTTGTAACCCAAATACTTTTCCCCGCATCTGCGGAGGCGTTTCAGCCTGAATCGTAGTCTGCATCGGCACGCCTACTAAAGCAGCAAACATACCTAATGTAGCCGTCATCAATAAAGCCATTCCTAAACTGTGGGTAAACATTGATAAACCAACTAAGGAAGCAGACACACCTAGGGAGCCCAACAAACTCAGTTTAGCGTGGGAAATTTCTTGTCCCCAATGGACTAAAATTGTCGCCCCTATACCCATTCCTATTCCTCCTGAAGCCAGTAAAAAACCAAATTGATCTGCTTCCATACCGGGAATAGTCTCTGCTAAACGCACTGCTAAAACTGCTAGAGCCGCAAAAACAGCAAATAGGATTACCAATTGGATTAAAGCATTACGCACTCGGTCATTTTGCTTTAGGTAGAGCAACCCATCCCAAATATCCTCAAAAATGTGGGGAGTTTCTATTTGACGATCTTCTGCTCTTTCTCCAGTTTTGAGAAGTAAAAGAACTAATCCGGCGATCGCATAACCTCCCCCGACTAATAATTCTTGTCCAAAAGAAAACGATAATTGCTCTCCCCATTGGGCAAAAAATTCTAACAGAGGTTCTCCGACGGCAAAACCAATAATTAACATGGCCATCATCGTTGTAGTGTACAGAGAATTTGCTGAGAGTAAGTTTTGTTTTTTGACAATTAAAGGAATCGTTGCTTGTTCTGCTGGAGCGAAAAATTGAGTTGCAGTAGAAACCAGAAAAGTTACTAACAATAATAACCAAAAACCCCAAGGTAAATTTAACCAGCCAGTTTCTTTAGCGGTAAACCATAACAATAAAGGTAAAGCTAAAACTAAGATTCCTCGTAATAAATTAGAACTTACTAAAACTGCTTTTTTTGACCAACGATCTACATATACTCCTGCTAAAGAGCCAAATAATATTGCTGGAATAGTAAAAGCAATCATTATTGCTGAAACCCAACCGCTAATGGATTGATCTTGAGCTTGAAAATTGCTAGCAATTAAAGCAATCATTAAAACTAGATAAATTTTATCCGCTAGTTGAGAGAAAACTTGACCAAGCCAAAGAGTAAGAAAACGAGGATTTTTAAGGACAGGAGTAAATCCCTTGTTTTGCATTTTTTTTGTTGAAAATTTTGCTTCTAGAGCTTTTTGAGGAGTTAGTTCTTTTTTATTTTCTAGTTTATCTTCTGATAATTGCATTTTAATTTTGATAATTATTTAAAATCAAGCTAAAATTTAATATTTTAAAATTCTATGAGTACATCATTAATCATTTCAGCAGAGCGAAGAGAACGCCCTAAATAGAATTCTACATATTCTTTCAGGATTCTTTCCACTTTTATCCAAGCATTTTCTATGGATAAAGCATTTAAAATTACAGGTATAATCTTATCATATTCTGGTAAAACTTTGTGGGATAAATTTTGCAAAAAAGTTAATTCTAATGCTCCTAGCGTAGTATTAATTTTGGTTATCTTATCTTGATACATAGCTCTATCAGCATTTAATTGTAGTGCTGATAAGCTGACCAAACCTCCAGTAGAAAAGCTAAATCCTACTTTCCAATAAGGATCTTCAAAATTAGCAACTAATGATTTTTGGGTCAAGCAACAAATATGTACTTGAGGGACAATGCCAGCTATGGCTAATAAGTGAAAAACTGCCTGTGCCAGATAAGGAAATAAATTTTGATTTGCAGGGAGTTGTTTGATACGACGCAAATGTTCGTTCAATAAACTATATAATTCTTCCTGTGGTTGGTCGCTTAGAGCCAGACAAAGGGATAATTCTGCTAAATATTGACTAACTGTTAGCTTACCCAAATTTTGACCTAATTTAGCATAAGATTCTTGAGTTTCTGCTTGAATAATTTTATCAAGCGATCGCCCTTTAACTAACAATAAATCATTGACGACAAATAACTCACTCCTGCCTCGCAATCTGGATTTATATTTTCTCGCTCCTGGTGCCACTGCCCGAATTAAACCATATTCTGGGGTCAAAATAGTTACTAGGCGATCGTTTTCTCCTAAAGCCTTACGGTTAAGAATGATGCCCTTAGTTTTGTAGGTTTTGGTCATTAGTGGATGGTTGATGGTTGATGGTTGATGGTTGATGGTTGATAGTTGATGGTTGATGGTTGATGGTTGATGGTTGATAGTTGATGGTAACTGGTGAGGAATTGAGAAGGTAAGTGTTCATCGCTCATTAAGCATTGATTGTTGACGCACTAAATCTATACCTCTAGAAGTACCCAATCTAGTGGCACCAGCATTAATTAAATCCAGAGCTTGTTCTAAGGTACGAATTCCTCCAGATGCCTTAATGCCTACTTTACCTTTAGTTAGCTGATGCAACAGGCGTACATCTTCTACTGTCGCACCACCAAACCAACCGGTACTGGTTTTGAGGAAAGCTACTCCTGCATCCAGACAAATTTCTGCAGCCAGTCTTTTCTCTGTCTGAGTTAGGAGAGTAGTTTCTAAAATTGCTTTCACAGTTTGTCCGGTTTCTTCACAAATTTGCGCAATTTCTTGGTAAATTTCTTCTGATTTTCCTGCTTTTAACCATCCCAAATTAATGACTACATCTAATTCTACTGCACCATTTTCGACTGCTTCGCTTGCCTCATAGAGTTTCACCGCAGAAGTTGTCGCCCCAGAAGGAAAACCAATTACAGTACAAACTTTGGGTTGTTTGTGATGGAGTAATTCAGTTGCCCGCCCTACCATACTAGGATAAACACAGACTGTGGGAAAATTATACTGCTCTGCTTGGGTACAACACTGTTCTAATTCTTTTATAGTTGCTGTAGGATTAAGCAAGGCATAATCTATATAGTCAGCAATATCTATATCTGAGGATTCAATCGCCATCTTTAATTTTTATTAAACTCTAATACTTCCATTTTCTCAGAATTTTGACCGCTTGTGTTAGGGCTGAAAATATTCAGCCTCAATAATGATGATACTTAGTAGTTTAACAGGCACCAAACAATAACTAACAACTGATTATTAGTTATATTTTTAGTAACGGGTATGATAAATAAGAAAAGACCATCATAAACACAAAAGGAGAAGATGAGTAAAAATTCGGAAATAACCCCCCATCCCCTTCCACCAGCAGTAAAAAAAGTATCTTCTAATTTGCAACGTTGGGGATTTTGGAGCTTTTGGCTACAATTAATTTTAGGAATTATTGCTACGGTAACGTTACTATTTTCTACCCCTGTCTTATTCAGACGCCAAGACTCACTTCCGGGTAATCAATTCGGTGTTCTTTGTGCTTTCTTAGGAATAATCTTGTTGGCGATCGCTGTTATTATTTCTTTTCGCTACGGTAGAATTGGCAAAAGAATTCTCAAACGAGAT
>JAAUYA010228887.1_pt1 | contig 13332 bp, 12 predicted proteins | sample 7278161 | NCBI WGS metagenome assembly JAAUYA01 (sample SAMN14350120, study PRJNA611818) | marine sediment metagenome | isolation source: surface marine sediment (3m) | place: French Polynesia: Moorea | collected 2018-08
ACTCATATGCCATTTGTAACTATTCAAATCGCCAAAGGTCACTCTGTCGATAAAAAACGCGAACTTGTCCAAGCTGTCACGAATACTCTAGTTTCTACCTTAGGAACCAAGCCAGAATGGGTAACAGTTCATATTGATGAATTTGAACGTGAAAACTGGGCGGTAGGTGGTGAATTACACATAGATAAACATTCACCGCAGACATAATGAGAAAATTGGAGGATAAAAAGTAGATTTCTTCTAGCAAATAAACTCAATTGAATTCAGAGAAATAATTACTGAAATTACTCTTTAACTACAGCATTTCTGTGAAATTATCAAAGGACTAAAAGGATGGATTTAACAGCAATAGATGCCGAACAACTAGCATTAGATTTTTTTCTTGAAGACTGGGAAATTTCAGAAGACGACCGCGATTTTTTTGCTGTACTTGAGTCTCGCGCCATAGAAGATCGCTGGTATGTGGTGCAAATTGGCGTAGAAGGTTTACCCGATAAGTGGGTGATTCAAGTCTACGATGAAACCAAAGATTGCGATCCCTGTTTTACCTTTTCCTCTCCCGTTAAGGCATCAGAGAGCGAAACGGGATTAGAAGAATTACCAGAAAGCATTGCCGAAATATTGCGATCGGAACGTCAGAATCAAGAAGTGTTTGTTAGTAGCTAGTACCGCTACGCGGAAGTCAAAAGTCAAAAATCAAAAGCCAAAAGAATGATTGAGTAAGGGTTTCCCGTCTTTTGAATGGTAGAAGGACTTACGCCGTCGTGTACTAGTTATTAGTCATTGGTCATTGGTCATTGGTTTTTAGACAAAGGACAAATAAAAAAGGACAAACAACGAATGACAAGGGACGAAGGACAAACAACAAAGGACAAAAACAAATGATTGATTCAACTGAAGCAGAAAAATTAGCTTTTGAATTTCTAACTAGTGAATGGAATGTACCATCAGAAGACCGAGATTGGTTTACGATAATTTCCTCTCGTACTCTGGGGGAAGATGGCTACGATGTAGAAATTGGTATTGATGGTTTTCCCGATCGCTGGCTCGTGGAAGTCTATGATAATGGCAAGTGCGAGCCTTACTATGAATTTATCTCCCCCATCAGAGATTCCCAAAGCAATAGCGATTTAGAAGACTTGCCCGACTGGATCGCACAGGTATTAATTGCTGAAAGAAAGCACAGATAGTTATTAGTCATTGGTCATTGGTCATTGGTCATTGGTTGTTAGTAAAAAATACAAATGACGAAGAACAAAGGACAAAGGACAAAAACAATGAAAACAGCAGATTGGTTGGTAAGAGAAGATGGCATTTGCTCTCTATGTAAATCCGTGCGCGAGTGGAATTTATTAGCAGAAGAATATCGACTGTACCGATTTTTGACAGAAGTAGAAGATATCATTAGATTGGCGGCAGCAGAAGGAATAGATGAAGAAAGTTCTCTATCCGGATTAAGAATGTTAGTTAGAAAACTTATTCTTAACTGTTATACCGTCAAAACTCGTCTGCCTGAGCCTAATCACAACACAGGAGTTTCTGTAGTCATGTTATATGATGAATTGGGATTTCCCATGACCATCCAGACAGAAATGAACTTACCTGGGGTAACTTCTCCCATCCACAATCACGGCACTTGGGGCATAGTCATGGTGTTAGAGGGCAAACAGAAAAATACTTTCTGGAAGCGCGAGCCCTCTGCCGAATTTCCCAACAAAATCAATCGTGTCGGCGAAAGAATTATTGAATCAGGAGATATTATCAGCTTTACTACCGAAGCAATTCATAGCATAGAAGCAGTGGGAGATAAACCTACAGTAACGTTTAATTTATATGGAGAAACTCACGGTAGCAAAAGATTTCAGTTCGATCTCGATACGCAAACCGCCAAGCATTTTTGATCGGAATTGTCGTTATTAGTTATTAGACAAATCACATTGAAAGATAAAGATCAAAAATTAACCAGCAATCCTTTTTTCCATCTCAATTACGAACTTGCCTTAGAGTCGTTGGGTAATGACTTTTTCGATCGGGTACAACCTGCTAACTTCTCCGGGCTTACTCTGCGCTTTCGTAACAATGAGCTGCTGTCCTTTCTCGGCTTAGACTCAGCTACAGTTAGCGATCGCCATTTCCTCGATTTTGGCGGTCGTTTTCAAGGACGACAATCCTGTTTGGCATTGCGCTATCACGGTCATCAATTTGGTCAATATAATCCTTACTTGGGAGATGGGCGGGGCTTTTTGTATGGTCAAGTGCGGGGAATTGATGGACAACTATATGATTTTGGCACTAAAGGATCGGGACAAACTCCCCATTCCCAGTCTAGAGACGGTCGCTTGAGTCTTAAAGGTGGACTGCGGGAAGTCTTAGCTGCGGAGGCATTACATTATTCGGGAGTTAAAACATCTCGCTGTTTGAGTTTGATTGAAACTGAAGCCTTTACTAGAGATGGTGAGACTGTTCGCGGAGCGGTTATGGTACGCTTTAGTCGCTCTCATTTGCGATTTGGCACTTTTGAGCGCTTAGATTATTACGATCGCCCCGATCTAATTCAGAAACTATTAGATCACGTAATTCAATATTATTATCCTCATTTATGGCAGCAACAAGACTGCTACATAAGCTTTTATGCCGAATTGGTAAAGCGCATCGCGCAATTAGTAGCTCAATGGATGGCAGTAGGTTTTTGTCATGGTGTTCTCAATACTGATAATATGTCGATTACTGGGGAGAGTTTTGACTATGGACCTTATGCTTTTATCGATACTTATAACCCATATTTTACCGCTGCTACTTTCGATCGCCAGGGAAGATATAGTTATCGTAACCAGCCGAGTATCTGTCGTTGGAATCTAGAAATGTTACAGCGTCCTCTATCAGCAGTAATTCCTAGCTCAGAAATGGAGGCGACTCTAGAAACTTTTCCCCAAATTTACACTCAGTATTACCATCAGCAAATGTTGCGCAAATTGGGATTCGAGCGTTTACCTTTTCTAGAAACTGAAGAATTAATTGATTTAACTCTACAATTGTTATTTTTAACCAAAGTTGGCTATCATCAGTTTTTTCTCGCCCTCAAACAAAGATTTTCTCGCCCATGGCGCGAGGATGCTGACTATATTTTGCACGACTTAGAATTTTTGGTATCTGGAGAGGAAGTGGCTATTTTAAAGCGTTGGTGCTGGCTTTATCATCAACTACTGTTAGAGCGATCGCCAAAGCAACTCGAAGATATTGCTCAACGCCTGCAACAAGCTAACCCTACATTAGTATTACTGAAATCAGAAATCGAATCTGTTTGGCAATCCATTTCCGAAGCAGATAACTGGCAGCCTTTTATTAAATTACTAGAACAACTTAGGTTTTAAGTGTGCAGAATCAGATATTTATTTGAGTTCTTTATTTATTTATAGCAATTTTCATCCTCGTGAGGTACACTTTCTTCCCCGCTCCCAAGCTTGGGAGCGGGGGTTAGGGGTGAGGGCTTTACTTCATGAGCTTGGGAAACGCTATAGCAACAACTCTAATATCTTAAAATTCAAGTAACATTATCAAGAAATACTAACAAAATTATTCACCTATTTAAGTTTTTCTACTTATAATAATAGATGTACAGTTTAAAATTAGGAAATACTCTAAAACTTGTTGAGATTGAAGGGTAATGCGAGTATCTAAGTTACTCGTAAAGGAACTAAATTAACAACCAAATTTCCCCAGGAATTACGAGAAGAATTCTATCAAGTTAAACCTGCTTAGGGGAACTTATGGGAACAGTTCAAAAATAAGTCAAATTCTCCCCAAAAATCTCAGAACATTAACTCCGAAAGTTTTATCGCGGAGCTTATTCAAAATAATTACTTATTAGTAGTAGATCCTGTTGAGGGTTGATTGGAAACCCAGAAGAAAAACGCCAACACAAAACTCAACATTCTAGGTTGAGCCTCGATAGTGAATACTGTTGGGCAATTTAAAATCACCCCAACACAGCGATCTTTAACCCTTTTAGGGCAGAAGATAACACATTTGTCCTTCACTAGGTCAGAGAAACCAAAAACGAGGAGGAAAACTATGTATAAAAGTATTGGCAAGCGGCGTCGAGAACAGATGCTCTCTCGCATTAAAGAAGAGTTTTCCCACCACCGAACCGTTAAAATTCAGGTAGAGAGCGATCGCACAGGTCTCAGTGCGGAGGCTCTCCAACGTGCCCTTGCCGATCACCTCCTCTATAGTCAGGGCAAATATGAATCTCTCGCCGCTCTCCATGACTATTACATGGCTTTGGCCTATACGATCAGGGATAGGCTCGTGCAGCGCCGAGTTCAAACGTTCAAAACTTGGCAAGAATTGGATGCCAAGGTCGTTTATTACTTGTCGGCTGAGTTTCTCATGGGCCGTCAACTGGGCAATAACCTAGTCAACTTAGGTCTCTACGAAAAGAGCCGCCAAGTTCTGGAAAATCTGGGACTAGATTTAGATAACCTCCTAGAACAGGAAGAAGAACCGGGTCTGGGCAATGGTGGTCTCGGGCGCTTAGCAGCCTGTTTTCTTGACTCTCTAGCTACCTTAGAAATTCCGGCCCGAGGCTATGGCATTCACTACGACTTCGGCATCTTTAACCAGTCAGTGCGAGAAGGTTGGCAACTGGAAAGCCCAGACCACTGGCTGCGATTAGGCAACCCTTGGGAAATCCCCCGCCCCGAGTACCGAGTAGAAGTGAAATTTGGCGGCCATACAGAAACTTATACAGATCCCCAGGGACGCACTCGGGTTCGCTGGATTCCCCAACAGACGGTTTTCGGTACCCCCTACGACCTGCTCGTACCTGGGTACGGGAGTAACACGATCGATAGTTTACGTCTCTGGAGTGCCAGAGCCAGTGAAGAGTTTAACTTTCAGGTTTTCAACGCCGGGGACTATCTCCATGCCGTCACAGACAAGGTGTTATCGGAAAACATTTCCAAAGTTCTCTATCCTAATGACAACATACCCCAAGGGCGAAAACTGCGCTTGCAGCAACAGTACTTCTTTGTGGCTTGTTCCCTGCAAGATATCATCCGCCTTTATCTGCGCCGCCACTCCTCTTTTGAGCGCTTCCCCGATCAAGTAGCAATTCAGCTCAACGATACCCACCCAGCGGTAGCGGTAGCTGAGTTGATGAGGTTATTGGTGGACGAGCATGGCTGCGATTGGGAGGCAGCTTGGTCTATCACTCAAAAAACCTTGGCCTACACCAACCATACCCTCATGCCGGAAGCTTTGGAACGTTGGCCGGTGAACTTATTTGGCCGCCTCCTTCCCCGGCACCTAGAGATTATTTATGAAATCAACCAACGCTTCCTCGATGTAGTGAAGGAAAAGTATCCGGGGGATTTAGAGCGGTTGCAGCGCATGTCTCTGATTAAGGAAGGACATCAGAAACAGGTGCGCATGGCCCATCTAGCCTGCGTAGGCACTCATGCCATCAATGGAGTGGCGGCATTACATACGAAGCTCCTAAAACAGGAAGTATTGCGAGATTTTGCGGAAATGTGGCCAGAAAAGTTCAACAATAAGACTAACGGCGTGACGCCGCGTCGCTGGATTTTACTGAGTAATCCTCGGTTGGCTTACCTGATTTCCCAGAAGATTGGCAAAAACTGGATTGCCAACCTAGACGAGCTGAAGCGCTTAGAAGCTTATGTAGACGACGGTAAATTTCGCCAAGATTGGCGTCAAGTCAAGCAGTCTAATAAAGAGGATTTGGCTGACTACATTCAGCTAGAAAATGATATTGAAGTAAACTTAGATTCGCTTTTTGATGTCCAAGTCAAACGCATTCACGAGTACAAGCGCCAGCTTTTGAACGTGCTGCACATCATCACGCTTTACAACCGCATTAAGCGCCAGCCGGAGACTACGATTCTGCCGAGAACCTTTATCTTTGCTGGTAAGGCAGCCCCAGGCTACCGCGCAGCCAAGTTGATTATCAAGCTCATCAATGAAGTAGCCAGGGTGGTCAACGGTGACCTCGAGGTGGGAAACCGTTTAAAAGTGTTTTTCCTCCCTAACTTCTCGGTCTCTTTAGGTGAGAGAGTTTATCCAGCTGCTGACCTTTCCGAACAAATTTCTACCGCAGGTAAGGAGGCATCTGGCACTGGCAATATGAAGTTTGCGATGAACGGAGCTCTTACCATTGGCACTCTTGACGGAGCTAATATCGAGATTCGCGAAGCGGTGGGAGCCGATAACTTCTTCCTCTTCGGGCTGAGGGCAGAGGAAGTATCGAATCTGTTCGCTCAAGGATATAACCCTCGGTCTTACTACAATGCCAGTGTAGAGCTGCAGGAGGCGATCGCTCGCATAAGTTCAGGCTACTTCTCGAATGGCGATCCCGAACTATTTAAGCCAATGGTAGAGGGGTTGCTCTCTCAAGACTCCTACGCTCTCCTGGCCGATTACCAGTCTTATATTGAATGCCAGGAAAGGGTTGCCGCTGCCTACCGAGACCAAGATAATTGGAGCCGTATGTCCATCCTAAATGTAGCACGCACCGGCAAGTTCTCTTCCGATCGTACTATTCGAGAGTATTGTCAGGAAATTTGGCAAGTCAAGCCAGTACCCATTGAACAGAAAGAAAGTGGACAAGCAGAAATGAGCTTAAGGTTAGCCAGAAGAGAGGCAGGGCTAAATTTCTCTTAAAAACCAAATTAGGAGTTAAACAATGAATACTGATTTTTTGAGATTCCAAAAATTATCTTTAAACTGGCAGGAAAATGCTCTTGATTTTGGTGAAGAGCTAATGAGATGTTCCTTTGCCATTCAAGAGGTTGCCATCAAGATGGGCATGAATTTTCAACTACTATATTGGGATAGTTATCTTAAATTCATCGGTCAAACCAAAGCAAAAAGTCAGTTAAACTACCAAGAGCCAATCAATGAAAGGAGGGAATCCGATGTTGAGCGAATTCTGATGGCAGGGAGTTTTCATCTGCCTTGATTATGAGCCAAAAAGGCTTTAAATCATTTGAATTTGAAATCTTGGCACAACACTCAATTCTACCCCTCATAGCCAATGGTGGGGACAGTGCTGAGAAATTAGTATGAGGTATCAATTATGTATAAGCAAGGTTCAAGCAAAGCAATTATGATCTTACGAGACGAAAGTGCTCGTTTAAAAAGTGAGATAGAAGAGTTAAAAAAAGAGAATGAGCAACTCAAAGCTCAAATCAAAGTCCAAATTAAACCTCCCAGATTGGGAAAGATTATCCTCACTACCCTATCATAGATTAAGGTGAACTATATCTTAATGAATGTTCCCATTTCAAAAGGGCTTAGAGAAAAGCATTATAAGGTTGTTAAACTGATGGTTTTGATTGCCTTCGTGCTTTTCTCTCATAAACTATGAAGAAGACTGCCGACAGCAACAAGAAAATGCTATTCATACAACAATAACAGCCGCCCGATAACTCCTCTGCTCAGTAATTCCCTTCTTCACCTTGTTCATCATGTATGGAGTTGAACTGACTCTGTTAGGAGTTTTCCTCTCTCCCTTCAGTCTCTTTACTCCCTATTTGACCATTATTAGGAAATTTCAGCTCTGGTTCTGGTGGCTGTTATTATTTTTAAATTGAACATAACTGACCTTCAACAGCTTTTTTGTCCTCCTTAGTTTAGCGATTTCCTACTTTATATTAATGTTTAATAGAGTTGTACTGAATCTTCATTTTATCTCTTGATTCAGATTCTTGCTCCCTGGTTAACTAGCTTGGAATATATGCACTTTGAAGGCGAATGCTGTTTTGGTAATCATCAAGAAAGCATCCTAAATTTTTCAGGTTTTCACCTCCCTTTTCCTAGAGTTTACTCGCTATTTTATCTGTCAAAGAAGTATGAATTTATTCAGCTTCAAGTATTAGTATAACATTATTTTCTTCCCTTAATATATTTGCTCGGCAAAACTTTACATTTCTTAACAATCTATTTGTAACACTTTCATTAGCTTCAAGCGATCGCTTAGTTTGGCAGAAAAACGACCTTTCTCTAAATCTCTAATCCAGCTTTGGCTTTTACCTAGTTGTTGTGCTAAGTTTCTCTGACTCATTCCCAGACGTTTTCTAGAATTGGCGATTTGCTCAGCACTGAGATGAGATGAATCTTTAACTTTATTTTTGTACCGAGTTTTTCGTTGTTTTTTGTTTTCCCAACGAGACAATTGTTTATCCCATTCTGGAGGTAACTCAAACTGAAGAATACGAGCCTTCATTAATAAGTTCCACTTTCCAGGTGGTGCCGAAGCAGTAAGACTATTTTCACTGCAACCATCGTTGATCCAAAACTCCATTGCTTCGTCTGCATCATCGGGGATATCAGCTAATCTTGCCCACAAAGGCTGAATTTTAGTCGGATAGGTAACCGGATCGAAAATAGGCTTGATTTGATAGTGATTGAGAACTTCTAGGTCACTTTCAAACCTACGTAGCATTCGCTTTCGTTTTTCTCGATCTAAGGCAGCTTCTTTGACTCTTGCTTCTCCATAAGCGACATACATTAATTTGGGAACCGTAATACGTTGTTGTCTACCCATTTTGCTTTTAAAAAGCAACCATAGCATCATTCTTACCGTACCTTCGTGTTGATGCCAAATACTCATAACCGTACTTAACAAAAACTTAGGCAAAGTACCGTATTGATAATAAGCAAGATATTTTTTGTATCCTTGTTTATTGAGAAAATACCGCGACCACATGCCTGCCTTGATTCTAAAAGTCATGCCGACAAGATGTTTGTAGCCTTGGGCATCTTCTTGAAAGTGGTTTTCGATGGCCACTAAATGCCAAATGCGGTCTTGTGGTACGGAAAATGATGGAATTCTACCCTGTTGAAACCAATCAATATTAGTAATTAGTTTACAAGGTTGTTGTACTAAGGTCTTAATTAGAGTCAGTTTAGCCGCCTTACTCAGATCTTTGCGCTTATTCAAGCCTAAATAAGTTTCAATTTGCTTGTTATCAATTGCAAACTCCTGCTCCCAAGGTTTTTCTAAGGCAGTAACAGAAGCAGCAAAGATTAAATGCATACAAGCAGCACGAATATCCATATACTCAATAGTAGAAGCAGCATCTCTAAAGCTAAGAATCTCAGGAGTATCAGAACTAACATCTTTAGTCAGTCGAAACTCGATCTTTCCTTTTCCCTGTTTAACCTGACGCTCAAAATAAATTTTGCCGTTATCATCAGTTTGCCAAGGAAAAACCGATCCTTTTGCCAATAAGTTACAAGCTTCCCAAATAACCATCGACGATGAGATCGGATTATTATGACCATTAGCAAAAAGATGATCGGTACTCAAAACTCTAGATTCGGCTTTATATCTACCTTTTTTAGCCGGTAAGGGAACCGGTAAACTATCAGGACAACTGCTGGCACATAGAGGTTTGAAATCTTCATCTTCGCAATTATTGCATAGACCTGGTTCTACCCAGTACTGATTATTTTCTCGATCCATTTGAATCGCACCGGTGGGACATTCAGGTAAGCAAACACCACACTGGTCGCAACCTGAGGGAATCGTGTAAGCCATAGGCAGTTTCCTCTTTCAACTATTTTCTATCAACAAGAATCATGTACAACACCCAATTATTCACCTCTTAAATAGCAAAATTGAACTACACAAACTCTAATCAATATCAAAAAATAATGACATCAAATACATTGAGTAATTTGTTACACTTTTGATATTAGCTTTATTTATTAGCTAAGATTGTTGGGGCAATTCACTTAAGCCATATTACCTATAAATATTGGCATAACCTTTTTTGTCAAATTGTTAAATATGATATATTTTGTGCTGTATAAACTTTTCTTTATGTTTTTTTAATATTTACTTTTTTGGGTCTTATCCATGGTTTTTACGTTTGGCATCCACTCTCGAATTAACTGCCTAATTACATCATTCATGGATATATGAAGCTCTTCACAATAGGCTTTAAGCTTAATATATTCTACTTCTGTTAATCTCAAACTAAATCTTTTCATGGCATTAAAATGACATCACTTTGATGTTAGTAACTAATAAAATAATTCGATACTTTTGGCAAATAGCATCATTTTGACACCATTTTGAAGTCAATATTTTCCTCAATTAAAAAAATTTTGAGTATTTAACCCCTCTAGAATTATTTGGTATCAATATCTTTTATATCATTTACGCCCCAATAGGCTTAAAAGAATCGATCGCATTTAAATTGATTTAAGTTAATTAAAAAAGTACTCAAATACTCAAGTATTTGACCTAAAAAGCCGACACATTGGAGCTGGGATAGGGAGACGGGTATTATTGAGTTGGGATATGAGTATTTTAAGATGGGGGGATGAGTATTCCTCAGTATCAACAATCGCTAGAGATACTTTTTTGGTGGTTGAATACAGAAAAGTTTTTCTTGAACTTGAAACAGCCCTGCCCAGAATTGGGAGGCTAGTGCAGGAATGCAGAATTAAGAATGCAGAATGCAGAATTGAAAAACCTTAATTTTTGGGGCTTTGACGGAGTTTTAACTGGCGTTTTATTTTCGCCCACCTGCACTAGTACTCCGACAATTTTGAGTTGAGGGATAGGGCTGCAGGGGAGCAGGGAGTAGGGAGCAGGGAGAGGATTGAAAAACTGATTATTCTATTCCTCATTTTAATCTTGACAGAGTACTAGGGGCAGGGCTGTTTCATTCTCAAGAAAGATAGATGGGGAGAGTGGGGGCGAAAGCAGGAAATTTTGTTGTCTTGGTTATTTGTGTGTACACGGTAGCTTTTGAAGAGGGGGAATACCAAAATTATTCTAACTGTTTCCTCAATATAAAGTCATCAAAGCACTAGCCATAACTCAGACCTTTAACTATGATGAATTACATGCTCTGGTAACAAGTCAGATTAATTGCCCCGAATGAAACTCGAGGGCAACCTTTGAGGCAACAAAATTCATACTATCGTTGTTCAACCCGACTTGATATAAGAGAGTTCATAAAAGACCAGATCAAATTTCTAATGGAAAGTTAATGGATATCGATTGGAATGGAGTAACGGACAGTTTGATTGACCTATAAACTAAACTTTAAAACCCAGCAAAACCACTTGCTGCCAAGGAAACTTCGTGCCAAGAAGGCGGTCTATAATCTTGATTTAGAACTTGATCGACATATCCCACCACGCGCGGCAACTCCTCCCCTTTAATTTCTCGTTTCAGAAACATTCTTAATTTGCTTTCCCAGTCTTGAGGATAGTCTCTGATGATAGGATGCTTGATAACCAGCGATTGATATTCCCCTCGATCTGGATCGACGATCGCATCCAAGCTGAGAATACCCAAAGAGCGAACAAAAATCCCAGTGGCGGCGATCGCAAAATTCGCATTAACTCGTCTTTGTCTAAAAACAACGACAAAGTGTCCTCCTTCGGGAATATTGTAAACTAATTCCTCAGGATTTTTAACTGGCTGAACTTCAATATTGTAGCCTTTTGTTAATCCTTCCTCTAAGGTGATATCTTCATATTCTTGTTCGGGATGGGGTAAATAGATCGTAAACTGATGTAGATCGAGCCAAGGATTGTATACCGTTTCGTTAGTTGATTGCTTCCAAGAATTATACTCTCGGCGCATCTGTTGACCAACATAACTGTCACCATTACAGATATTAATCAGAGCCATGTTGAGAACGCATTGCTCAAACCTAGTAAATGTTCCTAAAACTTGCATAATTTCTTCCCTTCTTATTTTTGACTTTTAACTTTTGAATGCGTGACTTTTGACTTACTTCTGCAAGAAGTCTAATCCTCATCCAAAGCAGGAAATGCTTCTTCAATCTCCCATAAAACACTTTGGTTGGCAATAAACCAACTGCGAGTTTCCGGAGTTAATTGCTCCCAAACTAAGTCAATGTCAACATGAGGAGATTCGTAACGATATTTTTTTCCGAGGGAGCACAAATTTTCAGCAACGCTTCTAGGAATACCAAAATCTAGCCAATTTACCTCAACGACTTTACCAAATACTCCACCACTAGGATCGTAAATTAATTGGGCTACTCTAATTAAATCAGCAAAATGGGTAGGTCTTAGCCCTGTTATCTGCTGAATTTCTTGAGCACGCTCTTTGTTTTTTTTAATGTTCATAATTAGTTCTTCATATTTCTCTACCAATGACTACTAACTAACAGCTGTATAATTTTTCAGCCGTTTGTCTGCTGAGATGCCTAAAATCTTGGCTAACCAAGGAGGTGGAGAAGTGGCGATCGCCTTTTGTAACGCTGCTAATATTTCTCTAGCCGAACCACCTTGCTCTATTTTCATGGGATAGATATTAGCCTGGATAACTTTAGCAGCAGCAGGTCCACCTATGGAGACAACGTAGAGGACAGCACAATCTCTAATTAAATCGACCCGGAATCTATTTTTTTCTTCGGCCAGATCGGCTTCTAGTGCCGAGCGAACATCGATTAATTTTAATTGATCTGCGGATAGCTGATAAATTAAGTAACGATGACATGAACCAAAGTGTCCATCTAATTGTTCTGCACTATTGGAAGCAACAGCAATTCTAATGGAGTTGGGCAGATCTCCTTCTTGATATGGCTCAATGGGCAAAGGTTCTTCACATTGGCTTATTTCACCCCATAAGATTTTTACCGCTTCTTTGAAGGCTGTTATATCGGTATTATCAGCATCTTCGCCTTCCCATTCACTATCAACTTCGTAAATGTTACCAAAGGATCTTTTTAATTGAGTGACTGTAATTTTACTGAGAGATTCTGTGGTAATTTCATCTTCTAGTTGTATTTGCAAAGCCTCAATTAAATCCTTGACAGATACATCGGCTAATACCCTAGCCGCTAGAGCAATTCTGAGAGCGACTTCGTTGGAAATGGGTTGATTAGTCATTACTTTACTCCTAAATTTAAATGACTGGAAGAAAAATAGAGAATTTAGAATTTAGTTAGATATTGTGTATTTTGCATTCATTAGGGCTTAAAGAACTTATACCAGCTCGTTATTTTTAGAGAGAAATTTTAGACTCAGATTAGATTAATTAAGCTCCTACTTGCAGGGTTGAAAAGTAGTTGTAATTGGTTAAATCAATTTTTTTTGGGGTAAGGTGCGAGTATTTTTGCTCGGAACTACAGGTATTTTTTGCAGGGTTATCGAAGGGAATTTATTTAAGCTCAAAGTTAATCAAGACAAGAATATTGAGCAATTATCGTAACTTCTCAAAAAGCCTGGGTGCACTCGCCGCCAAAAGTCAGGCGATAGACACAGAGATTGTTTCAGCGAGGGTGCCCAGGCTTCCCTTTGCTTTCTGGACAATGA
>JAAUYA010012060.1_pt1 | contig 13316 bp, 7 predicted proteins | sample 7278161 | NCBI WGS metagenome assembly JAAUYA01 (sample SAMN14350120, study PRJNA611818) | marine sediment metagenome | isolation source: surface marine sediment (3m) | place: French Polynesia: Moorea | collected 2018-08
ACAAAAATATGGCTTTGGTAATGGGGCTAAAATTGACGGAAATTTTGCTAATACTTCAGGGATGACAATTCTCAATTATGGGCGAAATATTGCCCAACAATATGGATATAGGGGTGATTAAAATGCAGTTTAAGCGCCGAGTAGGAAAGTTGGTAATTTTCTTCCGAATTTCTCTAGGATTATTTCTTTTATTAAGCTTATTGTTATCTGGATGTAGTTCAGGTTTAGAGCTATCTTGGCATTTACCTAAAACTGATAGTTTAAAGTCATTGATTAACCAAGCAGTCGAGGAAAATACAGAGTTGTCAGTCGATCTAACTCAGCAAAGTAAGGTAGCCAAAATCAGCAAAGATTTATTCTTAATTGACTACAATGTTGATGAAGTTTGTGGTTATTATGGCTGTCTTTATTCCTTATATATACTTGCTCAAAATAAGCAGGATTATCAACACATTTGGTCTAGTTATTTTCAACCCTATCATCCTCCTGAAAAGTCATTATTTACTATCAGTCATAATTTTACTAATCCACAATATCCCTGTTTTCAAATTCACCAAGTCAAGCAACAAGATTATTTAGATTTAACCTACTGCTTTGATGGTAATACTTATCGCCTTACCAAATCAAGCATCTATAGCATCTCAAGCAAATAACTAATACCATTTTTCTTTAATGTTAAAAGACTTCAGCTTTAAGGCAAGAGGCAAGAGGCAAGAGGCAAGAGGCAAGAGGCAAAAGACTTTAAAATCAAATATTCCCTATTCCCCTATCATACCGAAATATATCATTCTTTTTGAAAAATAGTATAAGATGGAACGGTCGATCGTTACTATCCCTTCACAAACTAAAAATCAGCTAAATACATCAACAGATTTTAGTAGCTTATTGGCTAAATTTTTCAATGTTGAATCAGGCTTATTTATCAGCTTTTTTATTCTTCTCGTCATTCTCTCACAATTAGGTGGTAAAAAAGGCAAAATATCTACAGGAAGACTAACAGGAACACCAGAAAAATTAGCAGCTACAAATTTAGCCTTAAAACAGCTCAGGGAAAAGAAACATAATCAAGTAACATTCTGGTGTGGAACTCCTCAATATTGGTGGCGTGGCAATCAATTTAATGGTGTAATTAGAGGTTTTTTGGCAAGATGGCAAACTTTTTTAGGGTTTTCTCCTACTGTATGGCTGCCTCATGCCGAACGTTCTACTTTAGTTTTAGGAGCACCAGGAGGCGGTAAAACTTTCGGTTCAATTGATAGGATGGCAGAGAGTTGTATGGTGCAGGGATTTCCTTTAATTGTCTATGCCAAAAAAGAGGAACAGATGAAATTATTAGCACCTCTAGCTGCTAGATATGGTTATGATGTGCGCATATTTGCACCGGGAGAAGCTTATAGTGAGGTAATTAATCCCCTCGATTTTATGGTTGATTCAGAAGACCAAGTTACAGCAGCACAAATAGCAGAAGTTATCAACACTAATGCCAGTTTAGCTAATAAAAGTAATGATTTTTTTGACAAAGCAGCCAATCTTTTAGCTAAGGCTTTAATTCAATTAGCCAAAGATTGTGAAGAGCGAGATTTTCCTGAATTAGCTGATTTAGCCACCGTTTATTGTCTGCAATCGGTAGATGGATTCATCGATAAGTTATCTAAAGCTGTCAGTAGCGGAGAAATTCCCCGTTGGATTGCAGCGAGTTTTCGTCAGTATTTATCGGCGAAAGAAAGCGAGAAGACGGTGGCAAGCATTGACACTACCACTGTGGGCATATTTTCTGGTTTTATTCAGAAATCATTATTACCTTCATTTATTGGTAAAAGTACCATTAATCCACGACTAAAAGGTAAGCAAATTTTGATTTTTAAATTGGATGATGAAAGGAGGGATATTGTCGGTCCACTTTTAGCCGCAGCCTTACATATAACTATTGTGAAAAATTTATCGACTCTCCGTCAAGACCCGATTGGCATATTTATAGATGAATTACCTTCTCTATATCTGAAAGCTTTACCTCAGTGGATTAATGAGTATCGTAGTAATGGTGCTTGTTTTGTTTTAGGAGTACAAAGTATCAAACAATTATCTAATTACTATGGTGAAAATTTAGCCAATGCGATTATTAGTGCTTGTAGTACCAAGATTTTATACAATCCAGGTAATTTAGAAACTGCCAAAGAGTTTTCTGATATTTATGGTTTAAAAGAACTAATTATCAAAACTCGTTCTGTCGCTCATACTCAAAAAGATGGGCGTACTATTACTTGGTCAGATTCTTTGCAAACTATACCTGTTTTAACTCCAGATTTGATTATGCGTTTACCTCAAGGAAGGTGCGTAATTACCAATCCCAGTTATAGTTCAGCCAATGAGGGTTCGGTTCCTTATTTGTTGAAAATTCCTATTCCTTGGAGTGATTTGAAGAGAATTAAAGAATCAGAAAAGTTATGGGATAAAGTTAAAGAAAGGTTAATTAAAAGGGCTGCTAAGAGGCTAAATTCTAATTTGGATGAAGTGATGAGTATTAGGGAACAAGTTGCCGAATTACTCTTATCTGTACCGGAGCAATTTACAGATGATAATAATCAAGAAAACATCACAGAAATTATTACTCCTTCAGAAGATAATTTAGAAGATTTTTTGTAAGTTAATTATTAAAATAATTACCTGATAGTTTGAGATAAATTAAGGGTTAATTTTTGAAAAAAAATAACCCTACTATTGGGTTAAGTAGGGTTGATTATTTAATGATTAAAAGGGAACGTTTTCCAAACTTAATTTATGTCCGTTATTGTGGTTGGGAATATTATTAGCGACAGTATGAGAGACATAATTTGTTGGTGTTGGTGATTTATTAGGCTCGACAGAATTTTCTAGACAAAGACAGCGATCGATAGTAAGAACAGGTTGATGATTGGGATTTTGTTCAGAAGGTTTGTAGATATTGAGTCGTCCAGAAACTAGATGAATAGTATTCACTCCTGTTTGATTTAAAGTCACTGCATTTTGTCCATAAGTGATGAAAGAAAGGGGACGAACTTTCAATTCATTTTTGTCATAAAATTTGAAGGAGCAAATACCAGATATTTGTAATTTACCATCATGGGTATAACTTTCATTGATGGAATCGAGCCTAACTCTTAGTTGAATGTTGTTCATGGTTTAACTATTATTTTTCTATTTATTTCTGGTTAATTGCACGAAAGTGCTAAAAAAATACCTCTAGAAATTATCAGCATGGCTAGCTAACTTTTTCTAGAGATAAGTTATTAATTAAAAGTCATTATTATTGGCAGCAGAATTAGATGGAGATTGGGAACTGGAAAGAAGTTCTAAATTATGGACTTTAACAACAGGTTTAGAACGAGAATTACCCGTATTTTTGTCAATCCATTCGTCCAGTTTTAATTCTCCTTGGATGGCAATTAAACTACCTTTGGTGGTATAGTTAGCAGCAACTTCTGCTATTTTGCCCCAAATTTCTAAACTAAACCAGTCTGGAGACTCATCTTTATAGCCGCGATTGACAGCAAGGGATAGTTTGGTAAGGCAAGCACCAGAAGTGAAATATTGAGTTTCTGGAGCTTGTCCGAGACGACCAACTAGGTTGATAAGATTGAGATGGTCAGACATGGTAGTATTGATGTTAGTAGTAGTTTCTGTCATAATCAAAGCAGTTCTTGTTTTCGTTTTAAATACGCGAAAGCGTTCAGGTTGTAGCTTTGATAATCTATTTGATACCTCAAATTTCGCTCAGCTTAACTTGGTTAACTAAAGCCTCAGCTAATTCTGAAGAATTTAACTTACTTCTGAGGGGAATTTTGTAAGTTTTTGCCAGTTGTTTTAGTTTAGTTTTGGATAATTGTAAGAGTTGTTCTAGAGTAGCGAATTCATCAAGTTTATTTTGTGGTTCGGATATGGTATCTGTAGATGTTGGGGCAGATATTTCAGTGCTATTATCATCTAAATTATCAAGAATATGTTCGGCGGTTGGGGTAATCATTTGGAAGTTAAGAATTCGATTATCTCCCGTACCGGAAACATGAAATTTAGCTCCAGCTTGTCTTAATTTATAAGCTAAATCATTGATTTGGTCAAAGGGTACTGACAATGAAGGGTTAGCTGTATTGTGCATAATTTTCTACTATCTAATCTTCTCAATAACAGCGCAAGTGCGCCAGAGAAAAAATTGTAGATTGAGACAGCAGATTAGCTTGCAGTAAGGCAATCTTGAGAATCGAGTTCATTAATCTTAGTAACGACTTTTCTCAATTTTTCGCTAAAATAAACAACTTTATAATCAGGATATAGTTCTTTTTGAAGCTGTTGCCATAAACTAATACCTTCTCGTTCAAAATAGTCTATTTCTTCTGAATCAGCTTCTCCTGAGTCAGCAGTATTGACCACCAGAGAGGAGAACATTGGTAATCTAGGATTAATTTGATTGTTTTTGTCATTTTTTTATAAATTTTACTAAGGAGCAGAACTAAGATTTGCACCAACTATATAACCATTATTACCAATAGTAATTGCTACATAGTCAGTTTTCCCATTGAAATAGACTTCATATATTGTGCGACAAGGTTCTACAGTTCCTTGATACCCTACAATAAGAGACACGAAAAAATAGACAGGCGATAGAACAAGCTATAGAAGCTTGCACTCAAGCAATTATTATTAATGCTAATTTACCTGAAGCTTATCTTAAAAGAGGTTCAGCCAGACTATTATTAGGAGAAAAAATTAAAGCTATTATTGTTTTTGGTCAAAAAATTAAATCTCAACAAATTATTGTATAATTAAAGATGTGTTTTTTAAAAAAAGTAATTTGAACTAACATCAGACAGTGATGCGTTTCAGCGTTGAATGGGCTGAAGTGATCTTTATTCACAGAGGATGCCTAGAAAATGACCCGCAGGATCTATGGACTTCTGGTTGGCATTGATGACTATCCAACTCCCGTGCCTAAGTTGGAAGGTTGTGTCAACGATGTCAATGCCATCGAAGATTATCTGAGAAATCGGCTGGATACTAATCAATACGAGCTTCATCTTCAACGACTAACAACCAACGGCAAAGACGAAAAGCCAACGAGAAAAGCGGTAATTGAAGGATTTGAGCAGCATCTATGTCAGGCAAAAGAGCAAGATGTGGCTCTATTTTACTTTAGTGGGCATGGCTCTCAAGAACCAGCTCCCCCGGAATTTTGGCACCTAGAACCCGATCGCCTCAATGAAACCCTGGTTTGCTGGGATAGCCGTACTAGCGATTGGGATCTCGCAGATAAGGAACTAGCCTATTTGATTGCCAAAGTAGCTGAGCATCAGCCACACATCGTTGTGGTTCTAGATTGCTGTCATTCGGGATCGGGAACGAGGGATATTGAACAGAAGCTAAAAGTTCGCCATGCTCCTGCTGATAGGCGACCCAGAGAAATCGGGGACTTCATTTTTGCCCAGGAAGTCGAGCAAGCTCAAGCGTCTGGTTTAACCTGGAGCTTGCCATCAGGAAAGCACGTGACTCTCGCAGCTTGTCAAGATAGGGAAGTGGCCAGCGAATATACGGGTGATGGAGAGCAACGAGGAGTATTCTCTTACTTTCTCTTAGAAACTTTAACAAAAGTTAGCAGTCCTCTGTCCTATCGGGAGTTATTTAAACGCATTAGCGCTCTCATCCGCAGCCGCATCAAAGACCAAACGCCGCAGCTAGAAGCAACTAATTTAGAAGATTTAGACAATCTGCCCTTTTTAGGCGAGCCAGATGCCATCCAACCCCGCGAGCCTTTTTTTACGCTGTGGCACGATGGGAGAGAATGGATGATTGATGGGGGAGCCGTACATGGAATTCCTCAAGAGAGTGGGGAACTAATTCAATTAGCCCTTTTCCCTCAAGGTAGTCCGAGCGAACAACTCCAGCAATTCTCTGAGGCAGTCGGAGAAGCAGAGATTGTCAGAGTTTTAAGCGATCGCAGTGTGGTCAGGCTCACGCGCACGCCAGAGGAATTCAATACAGATACTGTCCTCAATGCAGTCATTATCAGTCTGCCGTTACCAGCGCTGGGCGTGTATTTTGAAGGAGAGACAGAGGTGCTGGAGAGGGTTCGCCAGGTATTGCAGATAGCAGGACCAAGTAATAAAACTTCACTCTATGTGCGGGAAGTGAGCGATCTGGTGAATGCGAACTATCGCTTACTGGCACGAAATGGACAGTATTTAATTACCAAACCTGCTGACGATCGCCCCTTGGTCGAGCAACTGGAAGGATATACGGAATTCAATGCTCGTAAAGCAGTACAAATTTTAGAACACCTGGCTCGCTGGACGACGACGGCTGAACTCGCCAATCCAGAAAGTCAGCTACCGGCTAATGCCATTAAGCTTCAGATCTATTGCAACAATAAGGAAATCAAAGACCCCACTATCCGATTAACCTATGAGTATGGCGGCGGGCAGTGGCAGCAACCTACATTTCGGCTCAAGCTCACTAACACCTACTATCAGCGACTCTACTGTGCCATTCTCGACCTGCCAGAAGACTATTCTGTGTTAGTACCCCCCTTATTTCCTGCGGGTAGTTTAGCCTATGGAGGAGTCTGGCTCGAACCTGGAGAAGAAAAGTGGGCAGGAATTTGGAGCGGCAATCACAAAGTACAGGATGATATTCCTGCCAGCGTGCCGGAGAACTTGTTAGCTCAGGGAGTTACGCAATATCAGGACATCCTGAAGTTAATTTTTTGCACTACGGAATTTGATGCGACTCTCCTCACGCAAGAGTCACTGCCACCCCCGAAAGCTGAACTAAAACGAGGAGTAACGCGCTCTGTTTCTCGCAATAGTACGCTCAACCAGCTGATGTATCGCATTCAAACTCGGCAATTTGGAGTCATGGCCGCCCCTGAAATCGATGCCTGGGATACCAGTCAGCTTTCTATTGTTACGGTACATCCGCGAGATATGGCTGCGATTCAAACAAATCAGGAAACATCTCTGGGAGCGGGGGTAACCATTCAGCCCCATTCCGGTTTGCAAGGAGTCAGGGCGCGTTTATCAACCGTACCGCAAGCCACTCGCGATGTGGGCAACAACATCCTGCCACCAATTCTCAGAGACTATACCCAACCGTTTCAGTTTACAGCCAGTCGCGGAGTCGATCCGGGGTTGAGTGCGCTGGAATTGAAGGTCAGTAATGCCGAAACCCTCAAGGCTGTAAACCCGCAACAACCGCTGATCTTGTCTGTCGATAAAGCGTTGGCAGAGAGGGAATACATTTTGCCAGTTGCCTATGATGGAGAATTTTTCATTCCTTTAGGGAGAGGAGAAGCCAAAGACGGCAAAACAGAAATTCGCCTTGAACGGCTGGTAGAACCCCTTGAGGAGAAAAAGAGAAGTCTGGGGGGATCGATTCGCATCTTCTTCCAAAAAATTGTCGCAGAAAAGCTCGGTTTAGAATTTCCCTACCCGATTTTGGCGGCGGTGGAGTATGGCGAGGATGGAACAACTCGTTATCAAGGCAGCCCCGAAATTATCCAACAGAAAGTGGAACAAGCCAACAAGATTGTCTTGTTCATTCACGGCATCATTGGGGATACCCAAAGTATCGTTCCCTGTGCTAGTCTGGCGAAAATTTCCGTAGATGGGCAAGAGAAGTCCCTGACGGAGATTTACGATTTAGTGCTGGCATTTGACTATGAAAATCTGAATACCCCCATCGGAACGATCGCCGAACAACTGCGCGAGCGCCTCAGTGCCGTGGGATTAGGTGCGAATCACGGCAAGATATTACACATTGTCGCCCACTCCATGGGGGGATTAGTTTCTCGCAGTTTTATCGAGCAGAAAGGGGGCGATCGCGTGGTGCAACATTTAATCATGTTGGGAACTCCTAATGCTGGCTCGCCTTGGTCAACAGTGCAGGATTGGGCTTTTACTGCCTTGACTATTGGACTGAATGGCTTGTCGGTGAGCGGATTTCCCCTAGCCGCTTTGGGCAATTTGCTAGGGGCGATTGAAGCGATCGATATTAATTTAGATCAAATGAAACCAGGGTCGGATTTTTTAACTTCTCTGCGAGACTGTGCCGATCCGGGCATTCCTTATACGATTATTGCTGGCAATACCTCTCTGATCTCACCTCCAGACAGAGCAACGACGAATAAATTACAAACCTTGCTAGAAAAACTTGGGCGAGGGGCGATCGAGTTTCCTTTCTTGGGACAGCCGAACGACATTGCGGTGACGGTTCAGAGTATCAAGAGTGTTCCCCTAGAACGCAATCCCAAATCTTTGATGCGGGAAGTAGCCTGTAATCATCTGGTGTATTTTACTCATCCAGATGGGCTTCAGTCTTTGGTAGAGGCAGTCATTGGTACGGGCATCCTCACTATTGCTATTCCTCCCAGTTATCCCGCTTCTCCTGCGAGTTCAGCAGCGCGGGATACCTCTTCGCCAATGCCATCTCCGTCCCCTGTTCCTAATCCAAATCTAGATGCAAGTGAAGTCCCCAATACGACTCCCATGCCAAGTTCTGGAGAAACGCCTGTCCCCATCAGGCCGAATATCCCAGCCTCGGAAGGCATCCCCACCTGGTTAATCGGCCTGGTTGTGGTACTCTTGGTCTTGGCAGGGGGAGGTTTTTGGCTCTGGCAGCAATTTAAGGATAAGGAACCCAGCCATCAGGATAACTCTAACCAGTCCATTATTAACCTCTCGCAAAGGAGCATACATCATGCCTGAATCTCCCCACAATTCCGATCCATTCCCTTGCAATCTTGCTGTTGTTATAGGTATCAATCAATATCAGAACGGCATCTCAGAACTGAGGACAGCAAGATTTGATGCTGAGAGACTCGCTGGTATTTTGCAGACAAAGTACGGTTATGAAGTTAAACTCTTCATTGAGGAACAGGCACAGTCTAACAACATCTGGAATTACCTAAAAACCGAATTGTCTCAAAAAATTAAGTCGTATGAAAATAAATTGGTACGACTGCTATTTTATTTTGCAGGGCATGGCAGTCCTCCAGAAGGAGAAGATGGCGAGGCAGGTTACTTAGTGCCACAAGATGGCCAAATTAGCAAGCGCGACAAATGGCTGTCGATGAAGGAAATTCATTATGTACTAACCCAACTTAGGTGTCATCATTTGTTGATTATCCTAGACTGCTGCTATGCGGGGGCATTTCGATTCGGCACGAGACATGTTGGAGTTATGCCTGAAGATCTTTCTAAAGAGCGCTATCAACGCTACATTGAATATCCTGCCGGACAAGTTATTGCCTCAACCGCCCACAACCGAGAAGCCCTAGATATTATCAATGATAATCGAGGGAGCGGAAATAATTCTAACAATTCTCCTTTTGCAGAATTTCTCTTTAAGGCGTTAGAAGATGGAGATGCAGATTATACCAAGGATGGAATTACAACCGTAACAGAGCTTAATCTGTATCTGTATGAGAATTTGCTCGAACTTACAGAAAATCAGCAACATCCTCAAGTATCTCGTACTTGGTTTTTACCCACGCTTGACAAGGGAGAGTTCTTTTTTCAAACTGGAGAATTCGATCCAGAAAAACTTCCTGAAGCGATCGCTATTAACAAGGAGAACAATCCCTATCGAGGTTTGAAGTCATTTGAAGAAGCCCACAGTCGGTTCTTCTTTGGTCGCAGTGAAAAGATCGAAGAATTAGAGGAGCGACTCAATACTGCCGATCAACCACTCACAGTTGTTTTAGGGATTTCTGGATCGGGAAAATCTAGCTTAGTTAAAGCAGGGTTGATTCCGAAACTGCGCGAGAATCAAGCGCAATGGCGAATCCTTGAACCGATTTGTCCGGGAGCTACGGTTTTTAAGGATTTGGCAAGATCCATGTTACCTCTCACCTTGGAGTCTAGCGATCCGGATTTAGAGCCTCTGAAACAGTTAGATGAACTGTTGCGACAGGCACGTAGGAGAGCTCCTCACGACGAGGAACTGAAAGCTCTGTTCGCCAAGTGGCGGAGAACGGCTCCAGAGGACAAGCTATTACTAATTATCAAGCACTTCAATCGCTTAAAAGAACTCTGTGGAGACGAAGCCAAACAGCAATCCCTTAAAGATCTGCGGAAGATAGCACTGAGCCGCAGTAGGCTAGTGTTGGATAACCTTGAAGAGCTTAAGCAATATTGTAATTCTGCAGAACGAGAGGGACTGGATAATTTCTATCAGAAGTGCAAGAAACATATTCAAGATTTGAGTGAAGATTGGAAAAAAGATGTTAAGAAGTTGGGCGAATTCATTGTCCAAAATTGTCCCGAAAATAAACAGGTAAAACTACTTTTAGTTATCGATCAGTTTGAACAAGCGATCGCTCAATGCAGGCAGGAGGAACGGAAGCAATTTTTAAATACTTTGCACTCAGCCTTAAAAGCCTGTCCCCGTCAACTTAGGTTAGTTTTGACGCTGCGCTCGGATTTTCAACATTACTTCGAGAATTCAGCACAACTTAGAGAATATTGGGAACAGGCTTGTTTTCCAGTAAAGCAAATGGAGCGCGATCAATTGCGTGAGGCGATCGAGCAACCCGCGTTGGCCCAAGTGTTGTATTTTGAAACCAATGAGAACGGAAAAAGCTTGGTCGATCAGTTGCTTGATGATGTTGGGGAAACGCCAGGAGCATTACCCCTGCTATCCTTCACCCTCAGTGAACTTTATTACAAATACGTCCAAAAACAGCGAGGCGATCGCACTCTAACATGGGAGGACTATACCGAACTGGGAGGTGTCACCCAATCTCTCACCTGCAGAGCAACTGAAGAATACAATAATCTGGCCAAAGATTTTGTTGATGGTCACGCTGTAGCGATCGATCCATCAGAGGCGCAAGGCCGTCAGACAATGGCGCGTTGGGTAATGCTGCGGATGGTTACTCTGGATGGTGGTGAAAAAGCTAAGCGACGAGTGCTAATAGACCCTTCTGAACAAAATGAACTGAAGTATACTGACAGGGAAACCAACGAACGCCGCGAATTAGTAATCAATCGCTTTGTAGATGCTAGGCTACTCGTAACAGGCATCAACATTGAAGGCAAGAGCTATGTTGAACCTGTCCATGATGTCCTAATACGTGAATGGGACAAAATTACGATTTGGCTAAGTGGAAAGCAAGAGGAAGTCAATGGTAAGCAAAACCAACCCAAGCCAAAACCGCACAAGAAAGGATGGTTCGGACTGAACTTGCCTTCAATTAGATGGAATAAGAAGCCAGAAAGGGGACAGGAAAGATTTAACCTCAACCTGCAACGAGAACTTACGATTGCTGCATTCAAATATAAGGAAGCTAGTCAAAAGCAACCTCAAAAAGCAGTTGATTGGCTCTGGGATGACAATCCTCAACTACCACTAGCTGAACAGATTTATCGCTCTACTGACAACTGGTTAAACGAGGTAGAAGCTGATTTCGTGCGTCGCAGTATTAAGAAAAAGCAAACCAACACGATTGTACGATGGAGCATCGCTGGCTCAGTACTTGTTGGAGCAATGAGTTTCAGTTTTGCTGTTTGGACACAGTGGAGAAACTCAGAACTTAATCTGGCAAATTCTCTGGCGCAGACTTCTCTGAGTTTGTTTAATGAAGGTAATGAATTAGACGCTTCTGTCGCAGCGATCAAGGCAGGAAAAATCTTGCAAACACACCAAGAAAAAGACCCACAGGTATTAAATGCTTTACTAAAAGCAGTTTATGAAAGTAGTGAACTTAAGCAGTTATACGGCCATCAAGACTGGGTAATGAGCGTCAGTTTCAGTCCCGATGGTAAAACCCTTGTTTCTGGTAGTGCTGACAATACCATAAAATTCTGGAATTTGGAAACAGGAAAAGACATTCGTACCCTATCTGACCATTGGTCTTCAGTGCTGAGCGTTAGTTTTAGTCCAAATGGGCAACTTTTAGCAAGTGGTAGCGGTGATGGAACAATCAAACTCTGGAATACACAGACAGGAAAATTAATGAATACATTTTATAGTCACGAGGGTTTAGTTATGGGCGTTAGTTTTAGCCCTAACGGACAGACTTTAGCAAGCGGTGGCGATGACGGAACGATTAAATTGTGGAATGTAGGGACAGGAAAATTGATTTTTAACCTTTCTGGGCATGATTTAGATATTTATACTATTAGTGTCAGTCCTGATGGTAAAACCCTTGCTTCTGGGGGTAGAGATCGCACCATTAAACTGTGGAATATAGAAACTGAAGAATTAATCCGTACTTTGGATGGTCATCAGCGTTTTATTTCTAGCATCAGTTTCAGTCCTGATGGAAAGACGTTAGGTAGTAGTAGTAAGGATGGAACGATTAAAATTTGGAATATAGAGACAGGAGAATTAATGCTTGATCTTCCTCATAATCAGATTGGGGTGGATACCATTGATTTTAGCCCTGATGGTCAAACCTTAGGGAGTGGTGGTGATGATGGGACAATGAAAATCTGGAATCTGGGGACGGGAGAATTAATACACACCATTCCTGCTCATACATCCAAGCTCGAGACTGTTAATTTTAGCCCTGATGGACAGATTTTAGCAAGCGGTAGTCAAGACAACACGATAAAATTCTGGAGTCTAACAACGGGACTGTCAGCATTTGCACCTACTTTTGAGCATGGGTCTTCAGTCTCTAGCATTGATATTAGTCCTGATGGACAAACCTTGGTGAGTAGTGGTGATGATGGGACAATTAAACTATGGAGTCTCCAGATGAACAAAGTAATTGACACCTTCGGTGTTTCTGAATCGAAGGTTGAAAGCGTCAGTATTAGTCCTGATGGACAGATTTTAGCCAGTGGTAGTGAAGATGGCGCAATCAAACTCTGGAAGATCGAGACAGGAGAATTAATTCGCACCCTTCCTGGGCATTTGTCTTCAGTTTCTAGGGTCAATTTTAGTCCTGATGGTCAAACCTTAGTCAGTAGTAGTGATGACAAGACAATAAAACTTTGGAATCCCAATACAGGAGAAGTTACTCGGACTTTACGTGGCCACGTAGGCTCAATTTTAAGTGTTGATTTTAGTCCTGATGGTCAAACTTTAGCCAGTAGTAGTAATGATGGAACGATAAAACTTTGGAATCTAAACACGGGAGAAGTTATTCAGAGTTTTGATGGCCAAGGGTTCTTTGTTACAAGTGTAAGCTTTAGTCCAGACGGGAAAACTTTAGTTTCAGGTAGTTGGAATAAAAAAATTACCATCTGGGACATAAAGGAAGGCAAACCTTTTCATATTCTCAGTGGACATAATTCCTTTGTCAATAGTGTTTCTGTTAGTCCTGATGGTCAACAGATTATTTC
>JAAUYA010415294.1_pt1 | contig 13245 bp, 13 predicted proteins | sample 7278161 | NCBI WGS metagenome assembly JAAUYA01 (sample SAMN14350120, study PRJNA611818) | marine sediment metagenome | isolation source: surface marine sediment (3m) | place: French Polynesia: Moorea | collected 2018-08
AATGAATTTGATAAGACTCTTTTCAGTGTTCGGAACAATGATGTGTCTCCACTTGTAGAACATGTTGAACTGGAGAGTGAGATTGGAGATCAGCATTTAGAATAGACTTGCTAGATTTATGTGAGTCGTGTCATGCTAAAACTGTCAAAAAAATTCCATTATTATTGCAGAAAGGTGTGTTCTATGGCTTTTAGTGTGACACGACTCATATGCACATTTATTGTGTGCTTGACATTCCTGTTAGTCACACCTACATAAGGTATGCTTCCGAGGCTACCACGAGGAGGTCGGAATGTCTTTAAGCCTCATCTAACTAATTTTTTTTGTTTTTTTTTTGTTTTTTTTTGTTTTTTTTTCTAGGGTACATATTTACATGGATTCCTTAATAAGTTTAGATAAGAATCCTACCACTTTTTTCTCACTTGTCTGAGGATTGCCACTGAGAGATTGTACAATCTCTTCATAGGGTACTCCATATTGCCTTTGAACTAAATAATACAGACAATACTGTCCACATGTTGTACTGTTTGCGGCTTGTAGTACGTTTGCATTATACTTATAGCTAGGACTGTGTGATAGCAATATCTTATGCCAATGTTTATGGTGTGACCATGGTTTTAACGCTGAAGAATCAAAATATTCAGAGCATGTGCTGTTTAAATTAAAGACCACCCAATGGAGTCCAGGTGTGTTCTTTTTTCCAGTATTTACAATGTAGAAGCCATCTTTACCTCCTTGGATTTCGTCTGCTGCTAGTGTACCATTGAAATTTGTGCAATACTTTTTGGCAATGAAATCAAGTTGAACTGTGTCCATTCTATTGGTTAATTGTCACGTTCCTAGCTTCATCGATTTTCAGAAGTGACTGTTTTTTCGCATATACAAGAACATTAATAGCTTCCTCTAGCTCCTCATCAAAGCGTACTTCCAGACTGGTGTGACCATTTTTGGCAATTGAGATTAGGTCTGGCTCTGATTTGTCAGCCAACTCAAAATAAAAGAGAGTGTTGCCATGCAAGTATTCAGAATGTGAGATGTTCATATCAGGGTCCTTTCTGTATAGTTTATTATATGCCTCAGTAAAGTCCGATTCCTCAACACTTTCTTTAAATGACGGTGTGATTGGTCTACCAGGAACAGAAACTCCATTGTATGAAAAAGATATGAATTTGCATTTTTCGTTAGAAAATAGATATGGATTTTCTCCATAATTTCCTGAGTAAGATTTGCTTTTCACAAAAGCTACTATTAAATTTTCAGGAATTTCCCCTTGAAAAATTCCATCAAATATCGCACCGTGTGAACCTTTGGAAATAGTAAATGTTTTGAAAACACTCTCTTCAAATGGATATAGTGCCTGTTTCCCACTTTTAAGGGTCTGAGAAACTCCAAGTACCACAGCAGGATTCAAAGTGACTTGGCACAACAATAGTGTAGCTTCTTGCACCACTACCCTATATCCCTTTGTTGCATCTGGTGACATCAGGTAGAAACCACCATGGTTCTGCATCATCTTGATGTTGATGGGAACATTATGCAAAAGCAATCTCTTTTGCTCGCACATATCTACCCCAAGCGAACCTTCCAGGGTAATCACCCTTCCCCCTTTGAGGTAGGTAGATCTTTCAGTCAACCCATCATTACCTCCTTTAGGAGCATTTAGAAAAGGTGATGAAGCATTCATAGATGTTTCGGTATCCTTAATGAATAGTACAGAGATGTCTTCTTGTCTAGGCTTCCGTGTCAGTAAATCCAGAATGTTTTTGTATGGATATCCCATAGTAGCAAGTGATGTTGTGGTGTTAACTTGGGACAATGTAAAATCAACTTGACTGAATAGACTGTAGGATAGGCCATTGACAGGACCTACCTCCCCATTGACGTCAAAAACCTCTGTATACTGCTGGTCTTTTTTCACTTTGGCACTTAGATTTTCAATTTTTGGAACATCCTCTCCACTCCCAGTTTGCAGTTTCAATTTCAATCGAAGTTTTGATTTACTCAGGTCTACAAATGTTGCTGGAGTAACGGAAAATTCAATTGGTCCTCCTGCTACAATCTGTGAGACCGGTTGATAGGGTACATATTGCTGATCCTGTATACCTGTATCAACTGATGGTAAAGAAAAAAAGTTAAGGCTTTCTTTATGGCCTTCCTCTGACTGTTCCCATTTGTTAAATTCTGACATTATCTTCTTCGTCTTTTGTTACTTTGTTTTCCTTTGTTCTTTTTAAGTCTCTTCGGTTTCTTTGACTTCTTCACCTTACGAGGTCTTGTGGTCGAATGCGACCTTCCTTTCTTTCCCTTGGTTTTTACTGGTTTCTTCTTGGCTTCTGCCATGTGAACTACTTGTTCCACAGGTGAAATCATCTCCACTCCAGCCCCGGTTTGGTTACCGGAACTGAGTGTTACGATTTTACCCTTCTTTCTCTTGAGAGTTCCGTTAGACATTGCCTTAAAATGTGATTCCCATTTACTGTAACTGGGTCTATATGCTTGTAGTTGACTCATTTTCATTAACTTTGAATATACGAAGTGTAACCTCTGTCCTCTGCGGTAAAAGTGATGGGGTATCCAGATTAGCATCTCTTAAATATACCCTCACTCTTTGAAAGCAGTGCTGGATAACTTTAAAACTTGGAGGGTTATCAAATACTCTCTCTATCTTCTTCCCAGTAAAGATACTGGTCACGTCCTCTGTTGGATCTGCTCCTTTGACCTCTATGGTAGGATCCTCCCCATCAAGATAAATGTTAGTTAGCACTGGTAAATACTTGTCTCTAACAAACGAACTCTCACAAAGATCACAACAGACAAAGATGTTTCTATTGTCTGATTGAACCGCGTCACACCTGAAGCTTAACAGTTGGATTCTCCAGATGCCTCTTAACTCCAGAGGCTTTCCTAAATCCACCACAAACTCTGCATTTGTGTTTTGTCTTCTAAAAATTTCTCTGGAGTCGTTTGCCGACAAATATAATATGTGTTGCTGCTTGGATTCCATGGTTGAAAATGAGTAGGAATTTGATTTTCACTTGTAATTTATTACATCCGCCTGTTTAACCCAAGTGTTGTACTCATTACCAAAGCCAATCCAACTTACGAAGCACATTTTGTTAGCGCCTTTTCCTTTCGTCTCAAGGATTTTGTCAATGGTATATGTTTGATCTTCTGTTACTATAACCTTCTGTAATTCTCCAGTATAAAAGCTTCCGGGGATGGGACGATTAAATATGGTTTTCAACCTGTATTGTGCTATTCCCTGAGTCAAAAATCTATTATGGTGTCCTGTCCTATGTTAGGTTCTTCGGATATGTTGGCTACTTGACCCTCGTTTTCTACCTCTGTTTGTTTCGGTGGATTAATTGATGTTTCGCTGTCTTCTTTGTTAATGCCTTCGACGTGCTCTTCAGTCTTTTTCCCTTCAGGAATGGGTTGATCATAAGGTACGAGATGAAATTTCCTGACGTGTTTCATTTTTTCAGCAAACGTTTAAGTAGTGGTGCTACTTGAATCAAAAGATTCCAGACCACACTCCAGTGCTTACGAATGAGGGTATATTTAGTTTTTTCCTTGAGTTTTCTGTTAGCCAATCTCTCCAAGAGTTTCTACCTCTTAATGAAAACTTTCTTAACGAACACCCAAGGCTTCAAAACTCCATTGGTTCATCATCAAACGCTTTTTCGGATTCATGCATGTTGCTATTTTCCATATGGAGAGCATCATTTTGACCTAAATCTGTTTCATCATCTTCGAAATCACCTGCATATTTATCACGTGGTATTAGGGTTACATCCAATGGAAGAGTGCTGCATCCATCTGACTGTACGATTCTCTTGCAATTTTCTTTGCCCTGATTCCACCCACCAGAAGTGTTCTAGGTTTTTTACTTAGCTGGTTGGATTCAATGTGATTCTGCATGTGGGCCCCAATGTCTTCATACTTAACATCAGTAGTGAGAAACAGGGGGCTCATTTCTGAGAAATAATCATATGGTGTTAGTTCCATAGTTTTTGCTTTTTCACCTGTCCACTTGTCTGGAATCTGGATGTCGCATTCAATGGCACCAAAAAGATCATTATTCTTTACTGCTTCCAGTATCTGCTCCTCTGAAACCTCACCCTTATTTTTCTGATAGAAAGTAGGCCTTGAATCGTCAATGTGTTCTCTTAATTGTGGGTTGCTCTTGATTTCATTCAGAAATGTGCATTCTCTTTTGACAATAAGGTCATAGCCTTGCTTTCTATAAAAATCATGTTTCTCCTCAGTTCTCTTTGCCCTCTCTTTCATCAATTCTGGATCTGCATGCTTTGTTAGATGGCACCGGTGCCCGTGAAAAAAACACCCATCAAATTCGTACAGTGTACCAAGGGGTGAACCTACAGGTATATCACTAGTTAATGCAGGAATAGCTCCTGGCAATAAACTGCCTGTTGGCTTAGAATAACCATCAGCTAGGTACTTTTCAAGTCTAAATTCTGTTTTCGAATTCATTTTGTGTTCAATGTAAACACCATGCTGTTTACTGTAAAACTCTAACCATCTAAACATCATTGTAAACCGGTCAGATAAAATCGGTTTGAAGTTGTCTTCATGAAGTCTGCGAATAAACGCACCTACAGGAAATTCTTGTGTGAAGGCCCATAAGTATAATGAGTTTGAGTCATAACCATGGATGGATTTACACAGCTTATCTCCATTCCGAATATATGTTTTGTTGGCTTCCTGATATCTTGAAAATATAATGGACGGACCTCTGAAAATAAGATTGAGAAAATATATTATGTTTAATAAACAAACATGAACATTCATCAATGTAGCAATACTGTCTATCACCTCTATATCTACCTGAGATTTGTTGGATCCATGGAATTTCCTGGAAATTCAGAGACAATCCATGGAATTTCCATGGAATTTCCATGGAATTTCCATGGAATTTCCATGGATTCAAACGAATGTTCTTGAATGCTTGATCAATATCTGGAATACTTACCCAACAAGGTTGTTGTTAAAAGTCCTAAAGAGGTCTGAGTTAGCCTGATCAAACAAGCTAAAGCAAGCACCAGTTTTCCTTGCTGTATTAAAAAGTACCTGCCTTGCTATCCCAGGTATGGAGATAGCACTTTTCAAGAGATCGATATTCTCAGTCCTGTAGTGTTCTAACATTTTCTCTATGGCTTCCACCATTGGTTCGGAATCCAAATTGTTGTAGAACCGGATCCAATCAGCAAAATTCTCCATCTCATTTGACTCAAAGATGTCTAGTAGTTGGTTATAGTTTTCTCTAGCTGTGTTTGGTTCTTTTAAGGCTTCTAACTTATCAAACAAGTCATCATATTCTGACTGTACATTGTTTTTATAAGCTTTAGCAAAGTCAATGATCCAGGAGTTCAATTTTCTATTGTGGTCTTGTAGTTCCCCGGGCTCATTCAACACATTGGTCTGCTTTAACTCAGAATAGAAGTCGTTGAAGTCGGGCAGTTTTGGATAATCGAGCAGTGCACTATCACTAAACCAAGAATAAGGAAAGTAACTCTTATCATCTTTTGTACCATAACACTTGAGGAATGTCTTGTAGTTAGTGTTTGGTGGCAAAAATGAAAGAATATCGACAATCTTTAGTTCTGATGTAGCTATGCAGCGATAGGAGCTTCCATTTTTTATTGTGAAGGATTCCTCGTCATCGCTCATTCCTAAATGTTTTGCCAGTATATTCTTGATGAGCGGATTATCATATCTGAAAAGAGAATAAGATTAGAGCGAGGTTTAGATATCCATACAAAGTATTAAAAGGAAAACTACCATAAACTTTAACAAAATCTTATAAACTCTGAAAGTAGCTCGACAGACTCACGATCACGAATTCGGACAGTTGTCAGCATAACATTTTATGGCTGCTAGACTGCTGCTGAAATGTTGGCTGCTTGACTATGACTGAATCACTCTCCTGCAGGTACTCAGTGAATCAGTCATAGTTCAGCACTGAGCATTCCGACACATGGAGGTCAAATACGTGTTGAAAAATACTCACCTCGCGTTGTTAAAACCCACACAAATAAGTTGAGACATGTAGGTTTTGAGCTTCTTTCTTAGTGTGGACAGTTTAGTGTACATGATTTTCCCGACTCTCTCCTGAAATGTCTCCTTAGTTTTAACCTTGTCTTCCTCATCATAGACAGTCTGTTCATCCTCTGCATCAGTATTAGACCATTGTTTAATGAGGTCTTCTAGTTTTGACAGGATATGACCATACTTTTCCTCTGTTATAGTCTGATACTTGTCGCGGATCTGAAGCAAATATTCCACCATTTCTTGTACTAATTCGTCGGGATTTTCATTGATAATGCATCTTCCTTTCTCATACCCTGGCAAATTGCTAGACAATGATACACTAATGGGCATATGCTTCTCCAACCATTCCAGTTTTTGAGTGCAATCTCCCTCTATTTTCTCAAGATAACTTTCCATATCAAAGCAGCAGAAATGCTGGCAGAACCTGTCTTCAGGATCAACCATCAGTCCGAATTCTTCTAACTCATCAAATAAAGAATTCTTGTAGTTGTAAAATCCACCTAAAAATTTTACTCTTGTTTTCGATTTACACCTACCCTCATGTTTTCGCCAATTGCATGCACTTTTAAAGTGTCTCCGACAACTCCTGCAGACAAATTTTTGAGCATATGATGAGAATTTAGTCACCAATGAAACATGATGTTGCCAGAGATTAAGGTTCATTGTGTCAGGGTACCTACAGGTGCTCTTGAATATTGGATATGCTGCATTGTCCTCTGATAACTCAAAAAGATTGCAATTGACCCTGAACGTTTTTTCAAAGTTGGGTAAAAGTTCCAAACCAAACCCTTCATAGTCCATGGGGTCTGATGGTAAGTCCTCCTCATTAGACTGTCTTCGAAACTCCTGGTAATAGTGGTATACTTCCCTTTCAAATTCTTCATGATCTCCTGACCTCCATTTCTGAGGGTGCCTGTGAATCGTGAGTGCCCTAAATAGGCACAGATTGTCTGAAAATGTGTGGTTACCTTTGTAGGATTTTGTCAAACCAATGATGCTTTTTTTGTCTACCAAAAATTGTGGTAGTTCCAGTGCATTACCTAGGGTAAATCCAGTATTTTGTATGAAAAATGTTAAATTAGTAATCAGATAAGGGGTCCAGCTTGTATCTATCCTCATGTTGAAAATGTACTCATTAATGTCCAACCGCGACAGTTTTCTTTTCAGTCTCAGCAAGTCAGAAGCCTTACTTATGTAGATAGGTTTGTCAAAAATCGGTTCATTGTCAAAGGCTATGAAGTATCTCAATTCACCAGTCACCTTGTGTCTAAGGATATAACCAAAGGCCATGTTCAGTTTGAAGGTTTGCACTTGTTTCTCATATATAACCTGTGCAAAGTTCATGAGCTCAGCAAGGGTGAAATTATTCCTCACTGGAAAGTTGTAGTTACAACTGATTGGGGTTTCCGCGTACACAGATCGCAATATTAGATGTTTATATTTCATGTATATCTTCTTCAAAGGTTTATCAGTTAAAACGCCATCAGTTAGCCAAGGTGCCGAATTCTGGTTCCAAGGCATGTCATGGTACCCTTTACCAGTTTGTGTATGTTTTTTAATGAAATGATAATACAAATCACTCCTGGAATCAAATCTTTTTGGACATTTTTTACACCTATAATATCTTATAGCCTTTTGTGGTCTTTTGTTCCTTTGACAGCTGTGTCTTTTCATATCAAACGACCTCATGAAACTGCGATTACACTCCTTACAAAGATGTCTTGTGTTGCAGTCATTTTGATGCAAATTTCTAGTATCTTTATTGAGAAACCTCTTTTGACACTTGAGACAGGAATATTTGAGCTTGGAAAGCTTTGGTTTTTCTTCAGGTTTTATCTGATGTTTAGTGTTGATTGCCTTTGATTGGGTGTTTATTTTCAGTGCAGGCTTACATCGGTGGTTTGGTTTCATAAGCTTCCCGCAAATAGTACACTTACCCTTACATTTCATCAAGTGTAGATTTCTAGGGTTCTGTGTTTTAAATTTTTTGTCGCATTTCAAACATTCGAAAGTTGGGCTACTATGGGTAGTCAAGTGCTTATTTAATAACCATCTTTTAGGAAAGACCTTTTGACATTGTGTGCAAACAAATGTGGTTGGCTTTTCAATTTTTCCTACACATTTCCTTTCATGAGCTTTTTTTAGATCTCGTCTCTTAAAGGGCTTAGCACAAAGACAGCATTTAAAAGCGATCTTAGTGTGATTGATGAGGTGTCTTTGCAAGTTTTTTATATACGAAAAAGTTTTCGCACAAAATTCACATAAATATAACATATTTTCTCCCACCATTGTTGTAAATAAGTTGTGAAAAACGTTATGTAGTTTAGTAGATAAGTATAAGTGTTCTCTCCTGAATGAAAGATCACTGATTGTGTGATTGGTTCTCTCATCAGTCTATATTATTGCAACTCTACTATCATGATCAGAACATTCACACTGAAAAAATATATGTGACCTTTCTGATCTCACAGAGGAAGCTACAACCAGACTGAGATATGTGTAAACAGTAACAGGTTGTATTGTTATGATGCCCCCCTCCCACCATAATCAGGATGTTTCCAGTGTAATCAAATCTGTTCCCTTTCTGATCTCACAGAGAAAGCTAGGATCAGGTTGAGGTCTCTGTGAAACCTAGCAGATCACATCTGAGGGAGAGATTAGTTTGCACTCATTATTCTAAACATTTTTAAGCAGACAAAATGACACAGAGGCAACTTGACCTTCAAAAACAATCGTTTACCCTGAATTTCAGTAAACAAAATAACATTGAAGTGTGGTCTCAGAGGAATAAGATATATGTTACGCTGAAAATAAAAAAGACTAGCTTAGACATGTCAATTGAGCAATTTAAAGACATGTGTCAGCAGCAAAACCTAGTTCTTTTGACTGCCGACTTTATTGCTGGTTCCACTGGAATTGATGCAATGAATGTTGCCTGTATAACAAACACAGGTCCTGGGTTATAAAACATTAAAAGCCGATCGACCGCATCCGCGTGACTATTCGAAACACAGACAAACATCTTGGACTGATAATGACTCTTCTTGGCTCTTTGAGCCCCTAAAACGGTTCAGCCGTGAGAGCGCTGACGGACGAACAGACGGACGGACGGACGGACGCTACCAAGTACATTATCTCCCTCGCTTCGCGGTCGATAATGAAAAACTTTAATGGTCTCACTGAGAATCGAACTCAGATCGCTGGTTTATAAGTCCAGCATGCTAACCATTACACCATGAGACCGGGTTATTTTGAATACCAATGTTATATTAACACTATGTGGAAAAATGTATGACCTCACTGAGAATCGAACTCAGATCTCTGGATCTGGAGTCCAGCATGCTAACCATTACACCATGAGACCGTACTATGAGCTGTGACAGATAAATGCAAGGAAACAAACAAACGACTAACATTTGAACTGTTCATCTGTGTCAGGTTGCATGTCGAAGGCTGAACTGATGGACCTATGGACCTGAAATTTGGTGTACTCATCAAGCACTATCTGACAAGTTCATAGGTAACAGAACCGAGGTTGAGGTCGACCTACTATCAAAGGTTGTCTATGGTCAAGGTCATAATTCAAGGTCACAGAGTCAAGAATAAAATGATTAGGCAGTGAAGTGCAACAGGTGTATAAAAGTTTGTGATGGTTTTCTTGACAAAAGATATTTGTTAGATAGGTTGAATTCTTGTGAGGTTTTCAGGACCATTGCGATTAATAGGCAATGCATATTAATAGAAACTAAAGGAGATTAATATTCATCCATTAATCCTCATGGAGATAAATGGAGATCAATGGGTGCTAATGGGAAATTAATGGAAGTTAGAGTCCACCAAGTACATTATCAATCTGTATTATTCCCTATTCCTCATTGATCACACATGTCATGTTACCCGTGCAGACTAATAATTACCTTCTAGAGATGTTCTCGCCTTGCTTCTAAATGTTGGTAATCAATGAACAACTATGCTGCCGATAAATAATAACAGGTGAAAGTCAGCTTTCTATCAAAGCTAAATAACTGACACAGGTATTATAACTGCGCCCTGTTATTTAGAATTAATGTTATGCTGGGTTGATGCTCTCTGTGCTATGATCCTCACGATGAGTGTTTTTCATACTGTAATTATTCAACTTTACTTAAGGGGACATGTGAGGGTTCCAGGTACTGTATCCACAACACTGATTGTTCCCCTAGATTTTCTTGTGTATCTTGCATTAGATTCATCTAAAGGCATGATTTCAGAAATTGAATGTTTCCACAGGTATCAGAATGAAGCATCTGAACCCCAGATGTTCCCTTAATCTTCTCTAATCTTCTGGGTAGGCTCATTTCCTCCTCCATTTACACACTAGGTGATTTTAACCATCTGGTTGTGTAGTAAAACAGTGATAGCTACAGTTTTCAAATATAGCAGCTGCCAACCAATTTACTACAAAACCAGGTGGTTTTTTTTTTCATCAAGTCTTTTCTTTTTTCATTGTACCACCTGTTTTTTTTTATTTTAAAAAAATTACAATGATTAATACAGTAAAAACATACAAAATATACAATATTCTTAATATTTGAGCAAAGTGTCAATTCATTATTACATAAGATATAGAAAAACATCAGTTACAAAAATGTGAAGTAACCCCGGGAAGCTTACAAGGAAATCAGAGGACTACAGACCCGCCGACTTTCATTTCTAAAGTGGGTACACCAGTTTAGGTACACCTGACCCTAATGCGTGGAGAAATTCCTTTTGTTAGCTGACCATACATATATATGTATGAACAGTCTTCAAAAGGATTTGCTGTATGCAATGGGCTGGAGATGCCTAAACTAATGTACTCACTTTAGTCATGTAGGTCGGTGCTTTGTACAGATGCCTTAAATTCATTTAGTATGCCTTATTATGAATTGCGAAGCTGTTTACTACTGTTATTTACAGAAAGGCATACTAGTAAATTGCAACTAAATCATACTAAATGTTCTGAGACATCTTTAAAATTCTGAAATTTTTTTTACTTTTTTACAAAATCATGTTGGGCCATAGTCTTAATGGTGATTCTTTCTGACGAGGATGGTTTTAACATCCTCCTCACTAAATTCCTAAAAATAGCATGCTCGTGAGGGATTTGTAAAATTTGTCTCCACCCCTGGAGATCATAAAAGTCGTAATTTAATTTATAGTCCATATTTGTCAGCTCTCTGGGGCAGTCCAAATCACCATTAGGGAAAAGGTGATAGCCTGCGTACATTCTGTAGGCTAAAAGCCCGATAGCCCACACCTCCACCTTTTCAAGAGTGGACCTGTGGGGTATCTTGCAAATGCTGGATACCTCCCATCTCAGTTCAAATGGGATGTACCCATTTTTGCCAGCAAACTGTTCCCGGGCTATCACCTTCCCGGGGAACCCTCGCTGGGACCTCCCAAGGTCCAATATCGTGACTGTGTCATCTGACCCAATCATGATATTGTCCTCCTTGAGGTCCCCATGATAAATGCCTAAAGTGGTGGCCTTGAGTGTAAATTCAATAATTTGCGTCAGTATTTTTTTAATTCTGTTCAGTGGTAGCCTCTGGTTACCTTGTAAGAGGGTAGCTAACGATACCCCCTGGATTTTCTGCATAACAATGCAGGGTAGCTCCCAGGTCCCCGGGGTCACATCCACAAACATCTCTGGTCTGGGTATGTTGTATATTTGGGCTGCCCACAGTTCCATCATGAATCTGTATTCCTGAAATTAAAGAAAAGGAAAAGTAAAAATGTCATTTTTTGTATACTAGTTTGGTTTTGGTCAGGCATGGGAGATAGGGTATCCCATCCTGTGGTCATACTATACATCATGACTTGTGGATTCTTAAGCACAGCAGCTGATAACTTTGAATCATTGTTTGGATGACTCGATTCACATAAAATAAAAAAAGAAGGAAAGAAAGTCTAAAAATGTACTTGAGATTTTATGAAACATAATTACCATCAGGACTCTTCTGTACTCATCCGTTATCCCCCATTCGAAAGGGGAATGATGTTCCAGCGGTGCATCGATCGGTGTGGCCGCTCTCAACACCTTAGCCACAAGGTCAGTTGGTTGACCATCGCTGGTCCACAGATCATACACATCACCGAATCCTGATGCTAGATTAACAAAAAACAAATTGTTACATTTTGTTTTCAAATTGTCCATTAAAGGAATGTTGAACATAATAATTTACTTCACGACAGAGCTTCATCTCAGTGAACTTTGAGTTGCAGCTAGATTGACAACAAAGATGATTATATGTAGAGGAGGGAACTATTTTTTTTGAGAGTGTAGACAGCATTTTACATACAAGGTGAAAGGATAAGGAAATGTGAGAATAAACTGAGAACAAATAGGTGCTAGTTCTTTTACTTGTATAAGACATTATTAAGCAAAGCCGTGATGAGTTACTCACCGTGTCCAATCTGTGGACCCCAGGCATAATGTTCCAGAAAGGTTGTCATGGTTACAATCATCACAAGAGTTCTGCGGACTATTTCAAAACCCATCCTTTTAAAATAGTCTAGGTCTCGAATGAATGGCCTGGTCCTCGGCATCACAGCAGTCGGCAACCCTGCAGTCTCGTCGGTCTGGTTGTAACCATGGTTGGGAACCATAGGTACGAGCTCCTTGTCCAGCTTGGGTAAGGGAGTGTCCGGTCTCTCAGCCTGCTGCTGTTGCAGGAACTGGTCATTTTGTTGCAGGGTCTCAGCCAGAAATTCTACAAGGTCAATGTCCATCTGAAAAAAATAACAGATATAACATTAGTTCAAGTTGCAGTTGTGAGAAAGTAGGAAATAGCTATTTTGTTCTTGTCCCAGGGCACTATCTTAAAATGCACACAAAGTGTACTGGGTCATGTAGTAGGAAAATATTCATGTTAGCTAGTATGCTGAACAGTATTCCATGGTACTGCATTAGTCAAAATGGACAGATTTCAAATGTGAAGACCTAGGGTAGCTTTATACCATCACCCCCTAAAAGGGCTATTTAGCCTTTACCTTGCCGGGGTTGATAGCATGCAGTAAGACCCTCATAGTCCCCTTAAGTTGGCCTTTAGATAAAAAACATGATGGAATGTCATTAAGGTTACTAGACACTTATTTGCATTCAATGTTAACGGGTATATGGTTTCTGACCAGTTGAAGGCTAACATCGGG
>JAAUYA010005723.1_pt1 | contig 13211 bp, 9 predicted proteins | sample 7278161 | NCBI WGS metagenome assembly JAAUYA01 (sample SAMN14350120, study PRJNA611818) | marine sediment metagenome | isolation source: surface marine sediment (3m) | place: French Polynesia: Moorea | collected 2018-08
CCAAAGGGTTAGCTTTACTGAGCATCATTTTAAGAAGCCGAAATTAGTTAATCAGTCAACAAAGAGGGGCAACTCTACCTGATGAAAAATTAACTAAATCCTTGTAAGCCTTATTCTACATACTTTTAAAAATACTATAAACTCTAACAAGAACCTGCGGAATGTGGGTTGTAAGCCTTATTCTACATACTTTTAAAAATACTATAAACTCTAACAAGAACCTGCGGAATGTGGGTTCAAAAGGGGGGCAGGGGGGGGATTAAGGGGGAGAAATCCAAAATTATCCTAGCCAGTTCTTCAAAACTGCCTTGACAGAATATTAGTCATTAGGGATATATTTTGGGATAATTTTCAGGTTCGAGATAGTTTCCATCGCATTTATCTTTAACTCGATATTCGAGTAATTTAAACTTAGATTCTTCCCACTTATACTGAGCAAAATTCCCACAGTCAGCTAGTCCCCTGCCCTTAGTATATACGGTCAAAATTTTACTCTCTTCATCATAGCTAGGAATTCCACCAATATCGCGACTATCTTTAAGTTTAAACTTATCTGCCTTATCCTTACTAAATTCCTGAAAAAATAAAGGCTTTATATCTACTTCTTGTCCTTTAATACTGTATAAAAAGTATTGATAATTTCCCTGATAAGCACCAAGAAAGCAGAGGAATTCTACTATATATTCTCGATTATTAAGTTGGTAGACAGAAGAAGAGTTTTGTGATAATGATAGGTCAATTTCTCCCTGGCATAATTGCAGCTTGTCTTTTTGTTGATATAGCTCTGCTAAAATCAATTTACCAGATTTTGATGTAGCTTGAGAAATGTTCTCATTATAGTCTATTTGTTTTTTTGACTTACAGCCATCAATAATTATTAGAAATAATGTTATGATAAAAAAATTAAAGTAAATTAATCTCCCCATACTAAAAATTTGGGTGTAGTCTAATAACTAAAATATCATAAAGTATCTTATGATTAATTTTTATTCTTTTTTTTCATTAAGTAAATGCTTAATAGTTTTGAGTAGTAAACCTGGCTGAAATGGTTTAGTAAGATAAGCATCTGCAAATTTCATTCCATAATGAACGTCAAATTTTTCACTTTTTGTCGTGCAAAATACTACGGGAATTGCTTTTGTTGCCGGATTCTCTTTAATCCAACGACATAACTCATATCCATTCATTTCCGGCATAATAAGATCGGTAATTACCAAATCAAATTTCCGTTCTTGCATTATCTTCTGTGCTTCTACACCATTAACTGCTTCCTCTACCTTGATCTTATATTTCTCAAGGAGTTCGCGAATCATTCCTCTAGGCGTATGATTATCATCAACAACTAAAACTTTGACCATAATTTTAATTAATTTGATAAAAAACAATTAATCATAGATTTTTTCATGATACATTATTCTGGCTAAAAATGCTGGAAAATTTCAGTTTGAGTTAACATAACTTGAGAATAAACTCCCTTAGTGTCAACCAAAGTAATCTGCCTATCACTAACAATTTTACCAATAATAGCTGCCGGAGCATCTAATTGACTAATTAGTGTTCTCGCAAACTCGATAGGAAGACAAAGCACTAGTTCAAAGTCTTCCCCTCCGTATAAGGCCCATTGGAGAGCTTGTTCCCGAGAGACTAGTTCTAGTATATCACTAGATAAAGGGATAGAGTCACGCTCAATTTCAGCGCCAACACTACTACAACGGCAAATTTGAATAATCGCATCAGCTAACCCATCACTAGTATCCATTCCTGCTATGCGCACTCTATGACTAAGTTTGCCAAGATGAGTTACAATATTTAAGGCAGGTTGGGGTTGTTGGTGAGCTAAAATCAACGATTTTTGAGTTTTTGGAGCCAGATTCTCACCTAATTTTGGATCTAATAATAATTCTAACCCAGCTCTAGCCAAACCATGAAATCCCGTAACCACAATAGCGTCTCCTGGTTGAGCGGCATTTCTGGCGATCACTTGATGAGGTGAAACTTCTCCTAAAGCAGTAATAGCGACAGTTATGACAGGAGAACGAGATAAATCTCCTCCCAAAATAGAGGTATGGTATTGATCGAGGCATTGTTTCATGCCCTGATAGAGATTTTCTACCCAACGAACTGGAATATCACCTCTGAGAGATAAACCTACCGTTATGCCTAGAGGAGAAGCTCCCATGGCAGCTAAGTCCGATAAGTTGGCTGCTGCTGCTCGCCAACCCACAGAAAAAGGCGGAGTAGTGCGATCGCTGAAATGGACTCCTTCTACTAAGACATCAGTAGTCACCACTAATTTTTTGTCTGGCGAAGTGGTTAAAACTGCAGCGTCATCCCCGACTATTGACGACGGACAAAATTGATGTAATTTGGCTAATAAACCTTGTTCCCCAAGATCTTTTACTAACGACATAAATGACTAAAACATACCTAAAGCCATTATAGTAGTCTGTCAAGATAGTTTTAAGGAACTGGCTAAGATAAATTTTGGATTTTGGACCAGGATTTTGAGGATTTGAGGATGTTCAGGATGGAAGGATGTCCAGATAATCGTAAAATTCTGTAAATCCTGTCAATCCTGATGAGATTTTGTGGTTCGGCAAACATTCTGCATTTTGAAAACTGGTATTAGGGACCAAAGCGATCGCCCTTTTATCTACCAAGACAATTAAAATAAGAGATAGTTGATAATTAATGAACAGCAAACATGACCATTAATCACGTTACAGTAATCGGAGGAGGATTAGCAGGTACAGAAGCAGCATGGCAAATTGCCCAAGCAGGAATAGCAGTTCATCTCTATGAAATGCGCCCCCAAACAATGAGCCCGGCACATCATAGCGGGGAATTAGCAGAATTAGTTTGTAGTAACTCCTTTGGAGCAGCATCCAGCGATCGCGCAGCCGGTTTACTCCATGAAGAATTACGCCGCCTCGATTCAATTATTATTCAAACCGCAGATAAGCATCAAGTCCCTGCAGGAGGTGCTTTAGCAGTCGATCGAGGGGTTTTCAGCCAAGAATTAACTAATACTTTAGCCCACCATCCCTTAATTGAATTAAAGCGTGAGGAAATTCAAACCATACCTAGAGAAGGATTGGTAATCTTGACTACAGGACCTCTTACTAGTCAGGCTTTAGCTGAAGAATTGCAAAGATTTACTGGTATGGAATATCTTAGCTTTTTTGATGCTGCTAGTCCAATTATTGTCGGAGAATCAATTAACCAAGATGTTGCTTTTCTCGCTTCACGCTATGACAAAGGGGAAGCAGCTTACCTCAACTGTCCCCTCAATAAGGAACAATACTTACTCTTTTGGCAGGAATTATGCGAAGCAGAACAAGCGGAGTTGAAGGATTTTGAGCGAGAAAGTGCCAAATTTTTTGAAGCTTGTCTCCCCATCGAAGAATTAGCTCAAAGAGGGGAAGATACCATGCGTTATGGTCCCCTTAAACCCGTTGGGCTATTTGACAAACGTTTGGGCGATTTTAAAGCTCCGGAAAACAAGGCTAAACGCCCTTATGCAGTAGTACAACTGCGTCAAGAAGATAAAGCGGGACAATTATGGAATATGGTAGGATTTCAAACAAACCTGCGTTGGGGGGAGCAAAAACGGGTTTTTCGTCTCATTCCCGCTTTAGAACAGGCAGAATTTGTCAGAATGGGAGTAATGCACCGCAACACTTTTATTAATTCTCCTCAACTGCTCAAACCAACATTGCAATTTAAACAGCGTGAAACCTTATTAGCAGCCGGACAGTTAATCGGTACAGAAGGTTATACAGCGGCAGCAGCCGGTGGTTGGTTAGCTGGTACTAATGCCGCCAGGACAGTTTTGGGGAAAGAACCCCTAATTATCCCTAGTACTACCATGATGGGGGCATTATTTGAATTTATTAGTTCTGCTGATGCCAAGCATTTTCAACCAATGCCACCTAATTTTGGCATTGTACCGCAATTATCAACTCGGATCAGGAATAAGAAAGAACGTTATCAAGCTTACCGCGATCGCTCTTTACAGGACTTGGAAAACTGGTATCAATCAAGACTCCATGCTTCAAGGTTTGCTCTTAAATAATCAATCATTAATTAAATCCAGATAATTATATGAATAATACTACTGCAATTTTACTGTTATCTTGTCCCGATCAAAAAGGGATAGTGGCTAAAATTGCTAATTTTATCTATGCCAATGGTGGTAATATTATTGATTTTGTTCACCACTCCGATCTCGAAGCTGGTTTATTTTTGTCTCGTCTGGAATGGCAATTACAAGAGTTTAATTTACCTAGAGATTTAATTGCTCCTGCTTTTGCGGCGATCGCCAAACCTTTAAATGCTACTTGGCAGTTACATTTTTCCGATGCTGTACCCCGCCTTGCTATTTGGGTAAGTAAGCAAAATCATTGTTTATTTGACCTTTTATGGCGAGTTCAAGCTGAGGAATTGAAAGCAGAAATAGGCTTAATTATTAGCAATCACCAAAAAATCAAGCCTATTGCAGAACAATTTGGTATTGATTATTATCACATTCCTATTAGTTCAGATACTAAACAAGAACAAGAAATAAAACAATTAAAATTACTAGAAAAATATAAGATTGATTTAGTAATATTAGCTAAATATATGCAAATACTGAGTTCAGATTTAGTCGAAAAATTTCCCAATATTATTAATATTCATCATTCTTTTTTGCCTGCTTTTGTCGGAGCAAAACCATATCATCAAGCTCATTCTAGAGGGGTTAAAATTATTGGTGCCACCGCCCATTATGTAACTGCTGACTTGGATGAAGGTCCAATTATTGAGCAGGATGTAGTCCGAATTAGTCACCGAGATACGCTGCAGGATTTAATTCGCAAAGGAAAAGATTTAGAAAAAATCGCCTTAGCCAGGGCGGTACGTTTACATCTACAACATCGGGTATTAGTTTATGGTAATCGTACTGTAGTTTTTTGATGGCTGATGGTTGATGGTTGATGGCTGATGGTTGATGGTTGATGGTTGATGGTTGATGGTTGATGGTTGATGGTTGATGGTTGATTGCTCATCATTTTCCACTATCAACCATTCACAATTAATTCTGGAATAATTCAGGTACTCGAGAGCGCAACTCTTCATTGAGACGAGGTAGTTCATCTCGCATTTGCAGATACCAATTGTAGCGCTGACGATAGTGTTGGGAGAGTAAGCGATTGTTTTTGAGCCACTCATAAGCATTAGCTGCTATCTGTCTTCGTTTTTGAGTATTAGTAATTAATTCTCGTAGCATGGCTTCAAATTCTTCTACGGAACGATATATGAAGCCAGTTTCTCCTTCTTGAATTGAACGTTCGTAAACTATCGGACTAGCTAACACTGCTACTCCATAAGCAGCACACTCCAAAAATTTCAAGTCTGATTTCATCGTGTTGAGGCGACTAGGTTCGAGAGGCAGTATGGCAAGATCGCAACTGCTAAGGATAGATTTATAGCGATCGTAGGGGCACAAAGGCTCAAACTCCTTATTCTGTGTATTCAAAGCGTCAAAGAAACGGCGATCGTTAATCACTTTTACTCTAATTCGCTCTTTTTGCTCGGTTAAAATTCGATTGATGACGGGCATGATTGCTTGCCATTCTTTTTCTCGATTGATGGCGCCAAAAAACAAGGTCACAGAGTCATCTTCAGGATAGACACGAGGTGGAGGTACAGAGGCTAACTGGTTGGCAAACACTGCTACATTGGGGTTATGTTGGCGTAAAAATTCAGCCAGAGGTTCAGTAGAAGTCTGCACGCAGTGACAACCCCGAAAGGTGAGAAATTTATGCTTTGGTATTTCCGGCCAAAAAAGCGGATCGTCATCAAATTCGGTAACGATTAGATAGTTACTTTGGAGCAGTTTTTTGAGGCGTGGTAAGTCACCAGGATATTGCAAAATAGGACGCTGCCAGATAAAGACTTTTTCTTCTTGAGGGAAAGATATACCTAAATCTGCTGTTTTAACAGTAGAGACAGTACGTACTCCTGGAATTGTAGAACTAAAACGATCTGGTCCTAAAACTCGAATATGATCGCAAGCTTTGGGAACCATCATCATAGTCTGAATTAGCAGTTTTCGCGCTGGTTTAAGGGATTTAGTAGCTCGGACAACATATTTATTTGCTCCTGTTTGCAAAGCAAACTGTTTGGCATCAATTCCCAAGCCTTTCAGTGCTGGAGCTATTTGTTGCTGAAAGCGCTGATATTCTTCTACTTTTTGCCCTATGGTTGTAATCACGTCGATGGACAGTTGCGCCTGAGCAAACAATTTTCTGATCTTATCGAGAGTAAAAAAACGTGGGTGAGGGCGATCGGATGAACTTTCAGCTTGATACTCCCATTGACCTTTCAATAATTTTAAGATTAACTTCCAATGTTGCACATTAGGGATACAAGCGAGAATTAAGCCATCTTCTTTGAGCCAAGCAGCATGACTTTTTAACACTTGCCGAGGATCACTCAAGTATTGTAGGGCATCACTATAAACTAGACAATCAACTGTTTCTTCAGGAATACCTATCTCAGTTGCATCCATATCCTCAATATTCCCAGTGATGACACGATCTAGTCTTGGGGTCGCAATTTCTGCAGCTGCTCGCTCGAGTTCAATGCCAATATATTTACAGTGAGGATTAAGTTTTTTGTACTCTTGTGCTAGTAATCCTGCACCACAACCAACTTCGACAATTACTTGAGCATCTGGAGGCAATAAGTTAAGGAGATGAGGGTTAATTTGGTTACGGTAATCCAAGTTCGACATGGTCATTAGCGCTATCTTGATGTTTAAGCAAGTTGCTCATCAGAGCAGAAATTGTTCAAACCCTCATTTATCCACATTATTATCATTTTGTCAACCGGTAAACTTGCTTGTCAACGTGAGTTCGATTTTGGATTTTGGATTTTAGATTTTGGATTGGGTGTTAATTGTGTCAATCCCATTCCAAATAAAGTGTTGACTCTTTTTCGAGTTGCATCTTGAGTCATAAGTTGACTAACCAAATAATCAGCCTTTGAGCATTCCGTTGAACTCACGTTTGTCACCTTAGCGCTCCAGTAGATCGCTTTAGTGAGACAAACCTGGTTGACTCATTTTCTTTTGTGTTTCTGAAACATCCAGATGTCATCCTTTAGTTGTAGGAATAAATTATTTTCTTTAGCAAAACGATTTACAGCACATACAACCCCATACCAGTTGATGTGCCAATCATCTCCAAATATAGCGCCGCCTTCTCGAAGTAAACTCCAGTAGTTACTCAAATCTTGGTAAACATCATCTTCATTATGACTTGCGTCAATAAATATTAAATCTGCCTTTAATCTCTGCCATCTCATCCATCGAGCGGCAACGTTGCTGATGGCAGGAAATGGCACGATATAATCCTGAAGGCCAGATTGCATGACATTAGCTAAAAACTGATAATATATGCTCGGATATCCATGTTTTCTATATTTATTGATTCCCCAAGTAGGATCGTCTTTAAGTGTGGTAAAGTGTTCTAATCCTCCTAGCCATGTATCGACACAAATGATGGCAGCCTCTATATTTCGTTCTTTTAACAATGAAGCCATATGGATTGCTGTTCTTCCCTTCCAGCTTCCTACCTCTACTATAATGCGAGGTGATAAGTGATCGATACATCTCTCAAAGACTGGATGCAGATCTCCTCCTGAGAGATCGGAAGTATAGTTCTGATAGTCAAAATCTTCATAAATTGGACCACCATGAATTTGATTGAGAATTTTTTCTGCTAAAGATGCCATTATTGTTAAAAATTCACTGAGAAACTTGCTTGATATTGATTTTGGAGAAGAAAAAAATATTCATCCATACATAGAGTTTATCACTCGGGGCATTCTAGTTTTCCTATTGCTCAATATAAAACTCTCAAGACACTAGAAGGGAAAGGAAATTTTGCCCACTCCAGGAATATGAGTTTTAAGTATTTTTTCAGACCAAGCTTGGTTAAAGTGTTGAATTTCTAGAAAGTTCATGTTCCCAGAAGTTGGTTTGTAGATTCTAAAAGTACGCATGATGCCGAGAGTAGCTGCACTTTCTAAAGGTCCAATGAAACTAGTATCTCCATTGAGAAAGTGAGCAGACTTAGCCCAATAAGCCATCTGTGAGGCATTTAAAAAATAACAACCAGAATGAGGATTGGATGTGCGACAGAAACTAACTGGGCTCCCCATAACTCCTCCTTTAATTAGGGGTTGCTCTTGAATATTCTGAAATCTGGCACTTAACCCAGGATTTAAGCTGCCGTCAATGTAAATTTTGCGGACGAGGTTATCTACGATGGAGATTTCGTAGCGGTTTGGTTGGAGGAGATTGCGATCGCCACTTTGTTGGCAGAACCACTTTAATTTAACAAACCAATAGGGGTCATGTATGATTAGATCATCTTCAAGAAAACAATAGTAATCGTATTTACCTAAATTCTCTTTTAATACTTTCTGACACTCAAAACCTAAGAGCATAGATTCTGCCTTGGTAGGATGATGAGTCCATAGGTTAGATGATAAAGACAGCTCATTTAAGAGGTGATAGCCTTGGGTAGTACAAATGACGATTTCCAGATTATTTTCTCTCTCTTGATTGGCAGACAAAGCTCGACGATGGGAAAAATCTATACAGTACTGAAATTTACCAAATAATTGATGTAAGGCAGCTATTTGTTTACTTAAAGCCTCAATCCGTGCTTGCGGTTTTGATTTGAGTGAGCCGTAATCGCCACTACCATCCCGATTAAAGAAATGGGCAATTGTAAATAATACTCTCATAGGTTACGTAATTTTTGTTGTCTATACTTCGTAGATCGTAGATTGAGTTAACATTTTATGATACTCTAGTTTCCCCCATAAGAAACTGAAAGTATAGTCACAAATAACCAATGACTAATCACCAATGACAAAAACCAAATTAAATTTTCTCTTACCTGAGCAATGTTTATCCATAGATGAAGTAACTACATATATTACAGAGTTGTTAGAAGGCGATCGCTTTTTAAATCAACTATGGGTAATCGGAGAGGTATCCAGTGCCAAGTCAATCTCTAGCGGTACATTTTTTACTCTCACTGATGAGGAAACCAATAGCGCTTTGAGTTGTGTGGTTTGGCATAACCAAAGAGGGAAACTGACACAACAACCTCAAGTGGGAGAGCAGTTAATAGTTTTAGGCAGTATTCGTATTTATCGTCAAAAAGGGGAATATCGCCTCCACGTTTGGGAAACCCTGCCCGCAGGAGAAGGTTTACAAGCTCTACGTCTTCAGCAATTACGCTCTCAATTAGCAGCAGAGGGCTTATTTGCACCCCACCGGAAACGCCCTCTCCCTTCCTTTCCTCACACTATTGCCGTGGTAACATCTGCCACCGCCGCTGCTTGGGGTGATATCCAGAAGACTTTGCAGCAGCGTTATCCGGGGTTACAAGTTCTTTTTTCTCCTGCTACAGTACAGGGAATACAAGCACCTGCTTCTATTGTTAAGGCTATGGAGCGGGTTAATCAAGATGGTAGGGCAGAGGCGATCGTTTTAGCTAGGGGAGGCGGTGCCACTGAAGATTTATCCTGTTTTAATGATGAAAGAGTAGTTAGGGCGATCGCCTTTAGTAGTATTCCTGTAGTAACAGGTATTGGACATCAACGAGATGAGTCTTTAGCAGACTTAGCGGCTGATGCGTGTGCTCATACACCCACTGCTGCTGCTGAATTAGTAGTACCTTCTCATGCACAATTAGTCAGTGAACATCAACAAAGAGTTAGACGCTTAACAGAAGTATTAACCAGAAAAATAAGTCAAGAAACTGAATATCTAGCTCAATTAAAACAAAAATTAAGCAAAATTCCTTTTAGCTCTCGCAAACTTCTCCAAGCTACATCTCGCCTTCAGCTCTTACAAGAAAAATTAAATGCTCTCAATCCTCAAGCAGTATTAAAAAGAGGTTATGCTGTGGTGAGAAAGGGTAATGGTGAATTAGTTCGTAATGCTGAGCATGTGAGCAAGGGAGAAGAATTAATTATTCAATTAGCCGAAGGTAAGTTAAAAGTGTTGATTGTTGATTGTTGATTGTTGATTGTACTTGTTGTAAGGCTAATTTGGTAAGAGTTAAAGCTGCTGCTTGTCTTCGGTTAATACCAGTTTTCTAAATCTATGATACATATTTGACCCCCCAATCCCACTTAATAAGGGGCTAAGGGGTGTGAACTCTGTCATTACTTTTGAAAAATGGTACAATAGGCGATCTCAAATAGATCCGCCCTTGTAGTAATACCATGTCCATTAAATTAACCAGAATATCTGTAGGTTGGGTGAAACGAAGTGAAACCCAACACCAACTGTCGTATTTGTTGGGTTTCGTCACCTGATGCTGTTGGCGAAACATTACTTAACAAACCAAGAAGCTGCTTTTGCCGTCACCTCAACCGAACCTACATAAATGCGATTTTTATTATGGGTATCAAGAAAAAATCTAATCTAGCTATTTCATTTCCTAAGGGGGAAGTTGGTAGCCAGGCTCAGAAGGCTTTACTAGAACAAGAATCACGCCTGCGTTTAGCTCTCGATGCTGCTGAGATGGGGAGTTGGGAATGCAACGCGGAAACTGGTCAAATTATTTGGTCTGAGCGCACTGAAGCAATCTTTGGTTTTGCTGCTGGCACTTTTCCCGGCGATCGCGAAACTTACTTTAGTTTGATCCATCCAGAGGATCGTGACATGGTTAGCCAAGCAATTGCGAAAAGCTATGCCGAGCGTTCGCCTTACCATGCTGAGTTCAGGATTCAGCGAAAAGACGGTACCATCCGCTGGGTAGCTGCTTGGGCAGCCCTTTTCCAGCGCGAACCCGAACAGTCATGGTGGATGTCGGGGGTAGTGCTGGATATCACCGAGCGCAAGCAAACGGAAGCTCTATTACAACATCAGGCTCAGCGAGAGCAGGCTCTCAATCGAGTGATTCAGGCGATTCGCCAGTCATTAAATCTAGAGGCGATTTTTGCCACTGCTACTGCTGAAATTGGTAAACTTTTACAAGTCGATCGGGCCGAAATTATTCAATATTTACCAGAGCAGCAGATGTGGTTAAACGTGGCTGAATACCGTCACAGCCTTGATAGTCCTTCGGGTTTAGGAACAGAAATTCCCGATCGAGACAATCCCATCGCCGCCCAAATCAAACAAGGGAAAATTGTCCGGGTAAACTATACCAATGAGTGTGAAGATGAAATTAACCAAGCCTTTGCGCAAACCTATCTGGGGGCTTGGTTGATCGTACCGCTACAGAAAGGCTCTACCATCTGGGGAAGCCTGAGCCTCCACTACTGCGATCGCCCTTGGCACTGGCAGGATTCAGAGATCGAGCTAGTCCGTGCCGTGGCAGACCAACTGGCGATCGCCATTCACCAAGCTGAACTCTACCAGCAGGTACAGCGCGAACTAGCTGAACGTCAACGAGCTGAAACTGCTCTACAGGAAAGAGAACAGTTTCTGCGCAGCATTTACAACAACACCCATGAGGGCATCTTTGTCATCGATGTCTTAAGCAATGGCGACTTTCATTACGTGGGAGTAAATCCAGCTTACGAGCGGCTGACGGGAATTTCCACACAAGTTTTACGGGGTAAAACCCCAGAGCAGATCTTTCCGCCTACAGAAGCAGCGACAATGCGACAGCACTATAGCAATTGCCTTGAGGCAAGAACTAGCATCACCTATGAAGAATATATGCTCTGCCAAGAACAAGTTCTCTGCTGGTTCACTAGTCTAACACCACTGCGGGACGAAGCAGGGCAGATCTTTCGGATTGTCGGCACCAGCACCAATGTCACTGAACTCAAACACACCGAAGCAGCTCTGCGCCAGAGCAAAGAACGATTTCGTATCCTGAGTGCCTCTGCCCCCATCGGCATCTACCAAACTGACGCAGAAGGTCGTTGTGTATATACAAACAAACGCTGGCAAGAGATTGCTGGTTTAACTTTGGCAGAGAGCCTCGGTGATGGCTGGGCAAGAAGCCTCCATCCTGAAGATCGGGAGACAGTCTTTACCGAGTGGAATAGGTATGTCCATGAAGGTGGCGAATTCTCCATGGAGTTACGCTTCTTAACGCCTTGGGGAGATGTGCGCTGGGTATTGGGACGTGCCACAGCAATTCGCTCTGACACAGGTGAAATCATCGGCTATGTTGGGGTTAATGAAGATATCACTGACCGCAAACAGGTCGAGACAGCTCTGCGGGAAAGCGAGCAACGACTCCAGGCGATCCTAGATAATTCTCCTGCCGTTATCTACCTAATCGATCGCCAAAACAGACATTTGTTGGTCAGTCGCTCTTACGCGCAACTCCTGTCTGAGTCCCCAGAAAATCTGCTTGGCAAAAGCATCTATGAAGTCTGGCCCACTGAAATTGCCGATATCTTTGCTGCCAATAATCGGCAGGTGCTCCCAGGAAATCAATTGGTGGAAACCGAAGAAGACGCTCCCCACTCAGATGGACTGCACACCTACATCACTTTGAAGTTTCCCCTCCATGATGCTGAGGGAATGCCCTACGCCGTCTGCGGCATTTCCACCGATATTACCGAGCGCAAACGAGCAGAGGAAGCACTACGCTTAAGTGAAGCAAGAGCCAATTCTTTAACTAACGATGTTCTCGATAAGTCAGCAGTAGGCATCTTTATTCTGGATACTGATTTCCGCGTTGTTTGGCTCAATCAGACATTAGAGAAATTCTTTGGTCTGCGAAGACAAGATGTCATAGGGCAGGACAAGCGGCAGCTTATTCAAGGGCATATAGCTCAAATATTCCAGGAGCCAGAATTATTTACCCAGATAGTGTTAGCCACCTATGAAAACAACACCTATATTGAGAATTTTGAATGCCACGTTCTCCCAGAAGGAAGTCGGGAAGAACGCTGGCTAGAACACTTGAGTCAACCAATTTTTTCCGGCTTTTATGCGGGTGGTCGTATTGAACACTACACAGATATTACTGAGCGCAAACGAGCAGGGGAAACACTACGTAACAGTGAAAGATGTTATCGTGCCCTGGCAGAAAAGCTTCATTCAATTACCTCAAACATACCAATTTACATTTACGAACTGGAGAGTGATGGTCGAATTATCTTTGCCAACCGAACTTACGAGGGATTGAGCCAGAACCAAGTAATCGGCACCTTTCTGACAGATTGGTTTC
>JAAUYA010170501.1_pt1 | contig 13074 bp, 6 predicted proteins | sample 7278161 | NCBI WGS metagenome assembly JAAUYA01 (sample SAMN14350120, study PRJNA611818) | marine sediment metagenome | isolation source: surface marine sediment (3m) | place: French Polynesia: Moorea | collected 2018-08
CCCTAAAATAAATGGTTGTATCTTCTCAGTTGTCTCTAACTGAGATAAACACGCTTCTAAATCTGCTTTAATACCCCAAGCACTTTGATATCTCTCCTCCGCCGTCTTCGCCATCAATTTCTGGATCATCTGATCTATGATCTCTAGAATTACTGTTTCTTTGGCTGATAATTGATTACTGATAACTGTTGAGTGATAACTGCTAATTGATAAAGCTTGTTTGGCTAGATGACAATGTAATAATTCCAACGCATCATCGGTTTCAAAAGGTAATTTTCCTGTGATTAATTCGTATAGGGTTACTCCCAGAGAATAGAAGTCACTACGATAGTCTAAGCTACGATTCATTCTCCCTGTTTGTTCGGGAGAAATATAGGCTAAAGTTCCTTCTAGTACACTGGGATTTTGTAAAGTAGGGTTTTCACTATTGAGTAAAGTCGCAATGCCAAAATCAATAATTTTCAGTTGTTTTGTCTTGGGATTATAGACAATATTGGCGGGATTGATATCTTTATGAATAATGCCTGCATGATGGATATTGCCTAAACTTTCGCTAATTTTAATTCCTAGTTGTAAGCATTGTCTGAGACTAAACTTTTGTGCTTGTAATAACTGTTTCAGAGACTCTGCCCCCAAATCTTCAAAGACAATGATCAAGGTATTGCCATATTCAATTAAGGCTTCGGCTTTGATTACTCCTGAGATATTTAACTGATGAGTGAGACGATATTCCTGTCGGTAGCGGGTTAACTCGGCGGGGGTGGGATAGTTTTCTCGTAAGAGTTTGAGGATCACTGGTTGGTTGTTGGCTGGATTATATCCCCGATAGACAATAGAGTTAGCACTTTCGTAGATCTGGGAATGAATTTGGTAGTCGGGAAGATTCAGCATTTGAGCACATCATACTTTTTACTAATTAGAATACTTTTTTCGATTTTCTCTGCTTTAAATTCCTACTTTTTATCGCCAGGATTGGCTACTTTTTGCTACTTTTTCCTAACGACAAATCATAAATTAATCAATATTCTTTCAGTATAGCTACCAATTATTAAAAACAAATAGTATGGATAATAGGAGAAATCTATTATGAGTAATGCATCTTTTGACCTCGAAAATCTGATCAACGGCAATGGCGAAGACGGAATTATCATCCAAAACATTCCTGGACTTTTGGAACTACCCAACGTCTCTATTAGCGATGCAGGAGACGTTAACGGGGATGGCTTCGCGGATGTGATTATTGGTGCTCCCTTTGCTAATGCCAACGGTGACCAATCTGGTGAAGTTTATGTCGTTTTCGGCGATGACTCTCCTACTTCCCCTATTACCCTCGACTCCCTCGATGGGAGTAATGGCTTTAAAATCACGGGCTTATCTCCCTTTGACTGGTTTGGACGTTCCTTTAGTAGTGCAGGAGATATCGATGGGGATGGCTTTGATGATATCATTATCGGCGCAGATGGCGCAGACCCCAATGGTAGTTCTAGCGGTCAGGCTTATGTGCTCCTTGGTGGTGAGTCCTTCTCCGCTGTGGAGACTCCCGATATTACCCTTAATGGCGTAGCACAAGGGGATGAATTTGGCGGTACAGTCAGCGAAGCAGGAGACTTCAACGGTGATGGTTTGGGAGATTTTATGGTTACCGCTCGCCGAGCCGATCCCAACGGGAATAACTCCGCCGGTCAAGTTTCTGTTTTCTTTGGCAACACTGACTCAAGTACTATTTCCGCTCCTGACTTGCTGATTAATGGTGTGAACCTCAATAGCTTGACGGGGCTTTACATGGATAGTGTAGAAGATATCAACGGTGATGGTATTGGGGATATTATTATCGGTTCCACCGGAGAATCCAGTCAAAGTTATCTCATCTACGGTAAATCAAGCTTCTCTTCTCCAATAGACCTATCTAACCTAGGTAACAATGGTATTACCATTAACGGAATAAGTTGGCATAACGATGTTAGTGGCGGGGGAGATTTCAACGGAGATGGTTATGGCGATCTGCTCTTGAGTTCTACCCGTGGGGCACCAACTTATGTAGTCTATGGAGGAGAGAATTTACCAGATAACGTTAATCTTGCTGACATTGATGGCACTAATGGTTTCTTCATTGAGCGCACCGAAACCAACCAAAATGGGGTAAAAATCCGGCGTGGCATTAATCAAGGGCGCATCGCTGGCGATCTCAACAATGATGGCTATGCTGATGTGATAGTTGGGGCTTATTTAGCCAGTCCTGACGGCAAAACCAGTGCCGGAGAAACCTACGTCGTCTATGGTGGTCAAAATGTGGGAGCTACTGGCAGCATTGATGTGGCGGATCTTGATGGGGAGAATGGTTTGACGATCAAAGGCATTAATGCAGGAGATCAATCCGGGGTTCAAGTCAGCCGAGTAGGGGATTTCAACGGCGATGGCGGGGATGATGTTATGTTAACTTCATATCAAGCGGGAGAGACCTATGTGATTTACGGGGAACCAGCGCCTGAACTGGATTTCAATATCGAGTGGATTAAACAACTGGGAGGACGAGGCCGCGATAGCGTCTATGATTCGGTCACAGATGACCAGGGAAATACCTACATTGTTGGCCAGACCAATAGTCCTGAGGGTCCTCCTGAGCATGATTGGGTTGGTGCTAGTACTTTAGGAGGCTTTATTGCCAAGATAGACGCAGAAGGCAATTTCGTATGGGGTAAGCAAATAGAAGACTCTGAAAATAACCTTAGCGGTCCCGCTCAAGCTGTCACCATAGGTAACGATGGGCAACTCTATGTTACTGGCACCACGAACAGTCCTGATTTCGGCGGTCCGCCAATCAATCCAATCGGTGGGAACGATCTCTTTGTCTCTAAGCACGATCCCAATGGCGGAGACGAAATATGGGTGAGAAGATTTGGAACCACCCATTCAAATGAGGGCGTAACAGGAATTGCGGCTGATACTAATGGTAATGTCTCCGTGAGTGGCCATACCTGGGGTGCATTTGATGAAGCTGGCGGAAATTTGGGTAGCAGGGATGCGTTTTTAGTTTCATATGACACCAATGGCGATCATCGGTGGACAAAACAACTGGGGACTAGTACCTTAGACGCGGGTCGGGACGTAGCAGTCGATGACGAAGGCAACGCCTATCTATTTGCCGATACTCAGGGTGACTGGGCAGGACAAATTGGTACTGCGGGATGGGATGATGCTGTCGTTGCTAAGTTTGACAGTCAAGGCAACCAACAGTGGCTCAAGCAACTGGGAACTAACCTAAAAGAAACTGCAAAAGCCATTGAGGTAAAAGGCGAGGAGATTTATATCACTGGTGAAACCGTCGGTCAGTTTGGGCAGGAACAGTTTGGCGGTGATGATGTCTATTTAGCCAAGTTGAATAATCCCACTAATGGCGAATCACCTGATATACAATGGGTTCGACAGTTGGGATCGCCAAATGGCCCTATAGATGACTATGTTGAAGACATAGCCATAGATCAAGATCGTGTCTACATTGGTGGTTATACCCACGGTGGTGACTTGGCAGGTGACAATGCAGGGCTTGATGATGCTTACTTCGCTGTCTATGATAAGGGAGGCGAGCTACTGGCGACGGAACAAATCGGCACTTGGGCCACAGACAAAGCCTTTGGTATCGGGACAGCTGACAATGATGTTTATCTTACTGGCTGGCTAGGTGCTGGCTTTGGGCCAGACCCAGCTTTACCGGGACAAGAACCACTCGGTGATTCTGATGCTTTTGTCATCAAGTACAGTTTAGATGCAGGTGGCACCGAAGGAGATGACACTCTCATTGGTGGCAATGGAGCAGACGAACTCAAAGGTCTCGATGGCAATGACACCCTCAGTGGTTGGTATGGCGATGACATCATCTTTGGCGGTAGTGGCAATGACACCCTCGTAGGTGACCCTGGCAGCGATATCTTCGTGCTAGCTGCTGGCGAAGGGACGGATACAATTACCGATTTTACTATAGACGAGGATTTAATTGGATTATCCGGCGGTTTAACCTTTGCCGATTTATCTTTCTCTGGTAACGACATTATTGCTGGAAGTGAAACTTTGGCAACTCTAACCGGAATTGATACTCAAACTTTGACTCCTGAAAACTTTACTTTAGTTTAGATAAAAATGGAGGAATTGGAAGTAGTAGTGTTTTCAAGCCTCCAACCTGCTTCCTCTCCACCAAAATTATAACAATCAAAAAAATCATGCTACAGATAGTCTTGTTTTAAGCAATAATTAATGCAGAACAAGATTGTTTGTAGCAAATATTTATTAGTTTGATCTGATACTTAAGATTCTTTCCTCAAGCCAATCGAGGGTAAAAACTTGTTGATAAATTGGATTAAACATAACCAGATATTGATCCTCTTGGCTGACAATCCCAGAAAGTAACAATTCTCTCTGTGACGCACTAGAATCTAATAATACCTTTCCTTCTGTTAATATCCATTGTAATAACTGCAACAAATCAACAGAATTTTGACTCTGTAGCAATCTATCTCGAATCGTCTTAAGATGTTGTGGTTCGTCTTGAGTTTCCCAATTATCAATAATCTGAGTGGTTACCAAATTAGCAACCCATTCAGATTCCTGACCTGATTCTATCACCTGAGTAGATTGCCGAATCAAATTACAGATTTTCTGGGTTAAAAAAGGTTGCCCACAAGTCCAGATTAAGACTTCCTTGACTAACAATTCCGCTTGAGCATACTTTCCCTCTAAACCTTTAACTAATGGCTTGATTGACTCCCACTTAAAACCTGCTAAGGTAATCGCCGTGCCAATATTAAAAGGAGTATGATCTTTATTCTGAATTAAACTGGAGGGTGTGGCTACACCTAAAAGCACAAAACTGAGGCGATGATACTCTTTTCGCTCTGCTCTAGCATTATAGATGGCTCTAATACTAGCAAAAAAATCGTCGGTGGAGAATTTTAAACTGATGGTACTATCTATTTCATCGATAAAGATGATTATTTTTGACTGAATTTGTTGAAGTAAGACTTGTTCGATGAATTCACTAAATTTTTGCATTGGGGAGAGGAAATCTAAACTTTTCCACCAATCTCTAAAGTTAAATCTCTCCGAGAGATGAAAACTATTGACTAATTTATAAATTAAGCCAGCATACCACTGTTCTTCTTTGAGATTACTACTACCAATGGCAGTTAAATCGATGGCGGAACAAGCATATCCTTCTTGGGATAGCTGTTGCATCATTTGTACTCGTAAACTAGATTTCCCCATGTGACGGGAATTGAGTACGTAACAGAATTCTCCTTTGTTTAAAGCTTGATATAAGTCTTGGTCTGCTTTTCTGACTACATAGGTGGGAGAATTGGGTTCGAGACAGCCTCCTACTTGGTATGAGTAGATTTGATTTTCTTCTTGTTTTCTCAGGAGTGCATTTTCAATGGCGATCGCTGCTTGAGATGAGATCAGTTTTACTACTTCTAATCTGTCTTCATTAAAGACACAATCTGATAAATTATTTTCTAAATATAAAATTCCTATCGTTTTACCTTGACTGAGGAGAGGTAAACACAAAACAGATTTTGTTTGGTGGTTTTGAATGTATTTATCTTTGGTAAATATTCCTGTTGATGAGGCGTTGTCTAAGACTAGTATTTCTTGGGTTCGTTGGACGTAGTTAATGATTCCTGATGGTAGATTTTGATTTGATTTATGTTCTAGATTATTATTTACATCGTCAAGTTGGTGAGTTATTTCTAATTGTAATTTTCCCTCTTTTTCGAGAAAGATTAGTCCGGTTTGTGCGCCAGTATTTTTGACCAGGAATTTGCTCAGGAGTAAGAGGAGATTTTCTAGTTTAGCTTCTTGGGATAGGGCTTTTGATGTTTTGATGACAGTGGCTAAATCTAGTTGTTCGTTGAGATTTCTTGTAGTAGTATTACTGAGAGTAGTATTAAGATCTAAATAACGGCGATTACTAAATTGAGTGAGCAGTTGAGGATATTCTGATTCTAGAGCTTTAACTTTAGCATTAGCACCCCATTTGAGATAAAGATAGTGAGCATCATTGAGATAGACGGCAGCTATTTTGGTTTGTTTTCTGGCTAGATAGAAATAAGCTGCTAGTTCGTTGGCTAGAGCTTCTTCATGAACATATTGATTGGCTTTTGCTCTAGCAATAGCTTGATCGTATAATTCTATGGCTTCTAGAGTATTGCCTAAAACTCTAGCTGTTTCTGCTGCTACTAAGTCGTATTTATGTTGAAAGTTCATCGGGGCATTTTCTGCCCATATTTTCATTTGTTTTTGATTGGTATTTACTATAGCTAAATATTTTTGTTGTTCTTCTGCTGAGGCTTGATTATATAAAGCTAAAGATGACAATGAATAGTAAAAATTATTTTTTACCCAAGGGAAATAAGCACGCATGAAACCTTGATGCTTTAAGTTTTTTTGGAATTCCAAATAAGCTTTTTTATATTGTCCAAAATAAAAATAAACATGACCTTGATCCATATTGCTGAAAACTTCTAGTGATTCGGTTTCTTCAAAGTAATCATCAGGATTTTCGCTTAGAATTTGTAAGTCATTAGGTGAACCATTAATGATTTTTTTTATCGAGCCTAAAAGTAAATTGATTAATTTAATTACAAGCCCCTGCCCCATGTTTTGCAACAAACTCATAAAATATTGTAATTCTCTTTCCAACTCTGCTAAATTAATACCCATCGCATAAGCCATGGCTGAATAATCGAACATACAATGTCCTGCATATTCAATGTCACCCATTTCAAAAAGTGTTTGAATCGCATTTTTTAGAGGTTTTGTACATTCCCGATAATGTTTTATCCAAGGCAATAAATTACCATAAAAAGGATTTATACTTCTATGGTCTTTATTTTCAAAAGAGTAGTTATTAGCAAGATTCAAAGCTTTTTTGCCTAATTGATAAGCAAATTTAAGCTCATTTTTTTCACATAAAACTATCCCTACATACCAAGTGTAAGCATTGCTAGAAAGACTAGTATTACCATATTTTAAACATAAATGAATAGTTGTATAAGAAACAGGAAATAATAACTCCGACTGATGTAAATAAGTGGGAGCAAACATAGAAACCAATATTTCTAAGGCCGCCTTTTTTTCTTCATCTACCATTTCAGGTAGTTTCATTATGTCTTGTGAATTTGCGATTTTTGGCTCTTCATAAATTAAGCTAACATCTAATAATTTCAATATTTCTTGAGCAGTATCAAGTGCTAATTCCATTTTTGTTTGTGCGATATATATTGCAATTTGATTTTGATAGACTTTTACTTGATCTAATACTGTTTTTGCTTGTTTTTTAACAGTTTCACAAAACAATAAAGATTGCTCATAATCATTAACTATATAAGTTATTTCGGCGGTGGTCGTATAGACTTCTAAAGTTAGTTGATAATTAGTTTGCCAACTATCTCTATTTAATAAATTAATAGCAATTTTGAGATATCTATTAGCTGATTGAAAAGCAGCAGATGCTTTTGCTTTAAGGGCTACTTGTAGATTTAAATTAATTAATTTTTCTTTTTCTTGATCATCATCGATCAAATCTTTCCCTAGGTTATAACTATCAACAATAAGGAAGATTTTATCATCTAATTCTTCTAAACTCAAATTTTGCAATAACAGTCGAGCAATTCTTAAATTTAAAGTAGCTAGTTGCGAGGATTCTATTAAGCTATGAGCAGCTTGTTGAATGCGATCGTGTAAAAACTTATAATCTTGATAGAGTAGCTGATCGTCTAAATCTGAAGTTGGTATAATTAAACCTATGCTAATTGCTTCACTGAGTTTTTCAAATATTTCTTGACTAGATTTTTCAGCAACAATCACTAAAGTTCTCAACTCAAAAGATGAACCTAAACAAGCAGCTAAACTTAAAATATTTTGAGTAACAGAAGAAAGTTTCTGTAAATTACTCATCATAAGCTCAACAACATTATCGGTAATGTTTTGTTCTTCTATTTGCTCAATATTCCAAGACCATTGTTGTTTAGTAATATCAAAATTTATCAGTTTTTCTTGATATAGAGTTTTGATAAATTCTTTGACAAAGAAAGGATTTCCCTGTGTTTTAGCAAGGGTTAATTTACTAAGAGAAGATACACAGTCGCAGAGCAAAGTCTCTATAATTAATTGATCAATACTATCTTGGGCTAATGGTTTCAGATGTAAAATATCCCAGCTAATTCTTGCTTTTTTAAGCTCTTCTAAAACAAGAGTTAAAGGATGGGTGGTATCAACTTCATTATCTCGATAAGCACCAATCAACAATAAATGCTCGATTTGTGTATCTGTAATGAGTACTTGGATTAATTTCAGAGTAGCACTATCCGCCCATTGTAAATCATCAATGAATAAGACTAAAGGATGCTCTGAAGTAGCCATTACCTGCATAAAACGGTGAAAAACCCAATTAAACCGATTTTGGGCTTCAATACCGCTTAAGCCTGCTATTTTTTTTTGTTTACCAATAATTAACTCTACTTCAGGAATGACATCAATAATTAGTTGTGCATTCTCTCCTAAAGCTTTTACTAGTTTCTCTTTCCATTGTTGTAGGGCTTGCGCACTTTCACATAATATTTGTTTGATTAATGATTGAAAAGCTATCGCTACTGCTGAATAAGGAATATCTCGTTGATACTGCTCGAATTTCCCCCAGATAAAATAACCTCTCGCTTCTGTAATTGGTTTATATAATTCTTTAACTAACGCAGACTTTCCGATTCCTGAATATCCTGATACCAGAATTAATTTATTTCTTATTGCTCCCTCTTTCTTAGCGATGGCATTAAAGGCAGCTAATAAAGTTGCAATTTCTTGTTCTCTACCGTATAACTTCTCAGGGATTAAAAAGCGATCGCACCTGTCTTTCTCCCCTAAAATAAACGGTTGTATCTTCTCATTTGTTTCTAACCGAGATAAACACGCTTCTAAATCTGCTTTAATACCCCAAGCACTTTGATATCTCTCCTCCGCCGTCTTCGCCATCAATTTTTGGCTCATCTGATCTATTATCTCGAGAATTGCTATCTCTTTTTCTGACAATTGATGAGTGATAAGTGTTGAGTGATAACTGCTAACTGATAAAGCTTGTTTGGCTAGATGACAATGTAATAATTCCAAGGCATCTTCTGTTTCAAAAGGTAATTTTCCTGTGATTAATTCGTATAGACTTACACCCAAAGAATAGAAATCACTACGATAGTCTAAGCTACGATTCATTCTTCCTGTTTGTTCGGGAGAAATATAGGCTAAAGTTCCCTCTAGTACACTGGGATTTTGTAAAGTAGGGTTTTCACTATTGAGTAAAGTAGCAATGCCAAAATCAATAATTTTCAGTTGTTTTGTCTTGGGATTATAGACAATATTGGCGGGATTGATATCTTTATGAATAATGCCTGCGTGATGGATATTCCCCAAACTTTCGCTAATCTTAATTCCTAGTTGCAAACATTCTTGGAGACTAAACTTTTGTAGTTGTAATAGCTGTTTGAGAGATTCTCCCCCAAAATCTTCAAAGACGATGATGAAGGTATTGCCATATTCAATTAAGGCTTCGGCTTTGATTACTCCTGAAATATTTAACTGATGAGTGAGGCGATATTCTTGTTGGTAGCGGGTTAATTCGGCGGGGGTGGGATAGTTTTCTCGTAAGAGTTTGAGGATAACTGGTTTGTTGTTGGCTGGATTGTATCCCCGATAGACAATGGAGTTGGCACTTTGGTAAATCTGAGAGTGAATTTGGTAGTCGGGAAGATTCAGCATTTTAGCAAATAATACTTTTTTCTATTTTCTCTGGTCCAAATTCCTACTTTTGCTCGCCAGGATTGGCTACTTTTTACTACTTTTTCCTACCGACAAATCATCAATAAATCAATATAGTTTCAGTATAGCTAACATTTTGTTTCAGTTTAGCTGCCACAAATTATGGCTCGAATTCAAAGATTGAATGAGGTAAAAGAAATGACAAACAAACGTGAAAGCTCGCTCCTATGTAAACCAGAAGAGATCATGAATCCTAAACCAAATCCTCATCTATCTCGACTATGCTCCACAGAACCAGATATAGATCTTTCCCAATGGCAAAGACTGGCTGATTACTTAGGTGGTAGTTTCTCTACTGTCTCTGGCTCGGAGCAAAGTTTAAGAGCTAAAAAAGTCAGACAATCTTTATGGCAAGGAATCATGGCGCTTGTTGGGATTACAACAATTCTATTATTGGGTAGTGCTTTGTGGTATCACTCTCATCAAAGCTATCAATCATCACGAATTATAAAAGAACAAATCAAAATACAATATGCACCAACATTTGAGACTTTATAGTGAGGGTTTTTGCCGATCGCCTGAAATTGATTTCAAGGCAAAACCCTCCCAGTCTTGGGAGCAGAAGGACAAATCATAAGTAAATCAATATAATTTAAGTATAGCTAACATTTTGTTTCAGTTTAGTTACCACAAATTAATGCTCGAATTCAAAGATTGAACGAGGTAAAAGAAATGACAAACAAACAACAGACGAAAAGCAAAATGTCCAAAAAAGACCAAGTCAAGAAACTCCCACAGTTAACTCAACTCAATTTAGAACAGCTTGATGGCGTTGCCTCTGCCGGATTAATATGGTTGGAGTGACGGGAGCATCTTCCAGAACACAAGTGTGAGGAATTGACGATGACAAACAACAAACAAAAATCAACACCCCCAGAAAAGACCAACCTCAAGAAACTCCCACAGTTAACTCAACTCAATTTGGAACAGCTTGATGGCGTGGTTGGAGGTCGCCTAGTTCGACCCCAGGAAGGAGTATATGCAATCGATGAGACGGGAGATCCAGGCGATCCTTAAAGCCTGGTACGAAGAAGAGTCTATAGGGAAACCAGACACCTGGTAAGTGGTGGATGATTGACGGATGTGAGGTGCCCTTACTCCCTTAGACAATTCAAGATATCTGTTACTCGCTTTCGCCCCACTTCCGTAAGCATAAAACCATTTCCAGACTTTCTATTTCAGGGACAATGCTGCAAGAATCCGTGGCACGCATTCAAGATAATTTAATACAACTGAAACGATTTACCTGTCCGAGAGGAAAAGACTTCAAAATTCAAGTGAGGCTTGATGATTTTAGCCTGAAGGAAAATTTCGCCCTATGAGCAAGTTAGTGATCTTAAACCTAGGACAAGGAGATTTGCAACATGGTTTTCCCTCAACCGGAGTTAGGCTACAATCAGAGGGAAATTTCCAGGGGATGCAATTTAGCGGCAGTTTACCAGCAGCACCAGAACTAAGCGAGTGTTATGGTCGCTGGCAACTACTTTATAATTTACTCTATCAAGCCCGCTCCCTTGAATTCCGTAGGCATCAACCTCCGCACATCGAGGAAGATATCAGCATCGATGAAACTGACGTAACTCGTGTTTCTGAGGCTGAGTTTGAAGATGCTACTCAACAATTACAAAGTTGCCTGAATAGTTGGCTTGATTCTGAAGAGTTTCGCCCTATCGATCGCCAATTGCGCAGTCGATTACATCCCAATGAGGAAATTCGCTTGATCGTCCAAACCGAAGACAGGCAAGTGAGACAATTACCTTGGTACAGTTGGCAATTTTTTCACGATTACCCCAGAGCTGAAGTATCTTTGAGTTCCCTCAACTTTGAACCCAAAACTACTGCCAGAAATTCTTACCCACAGGTCAGAATCTTAGGTATTCTCGGAGATGCCACCGGAATTGACATTGAGGCGGACAAGCGGTTGCTGGCAGATTTACCAGGAGCTGAAACTACCTTCTTGGTGGAACCAACCCGCCGACAAGTTTCCGAACAGTTGTGGGATAAACAGGGGTGGGACATCTTATTTTTTGCTGGACACAGTTTAACTCACCCTTCAGGGGCAACAGGTAAGATTTACATCAATCCTGAAGAAAGTTTGACCATTTCCCAGTTAAGAAATGCTTTAACAGAAGCGATCGCCAGAGGCTTGCAATTGGCCATTTTTAACTCTTGTGATGGGTTGGGATTGGCGCGACAGTTAAGTGAAGTTAAACCCCAGAATAATGCCTCCTTATCCGACCATACCTTGACCCAACTGTTGGCGAAACTACAGCAGTACAAACCGGTGGCTATTGGCTTGGATATCTATCGGGATTTCCCCGTCAATGAGAATTCCCCTGAACTGGCTAATTATCTGGGGCAAGAGCATCTCTTTGGGATCTGTAAGGCTAGAGATCCTGCCGCCGGCGATCGCACTGGAGTTGCTCCGCCACCAGAAATAACCCCCGAACGCCTCAGTTTGAGCGATGCCTTAACTGATGCTGACGGTAGGCTTCGCCGCCACCTACTGGCGATGAAGCCAACAGAGCCAACAGATCCCTGTACTGCTAACAATAGCCTCAGCTTACTCCTTGCCCTTTACTATTTAGATCGCCAGGGAATTCAGTGGCAATATACAGCAGAGCGACAATTGCAGATTAATAACCCAGCCTTGGCAAAGCCAGTCGTACTCAAAGAATTACAGTCCTTTTCTGGTGGCTACCAGAACCTGGATGCCCGAGGGCGACAAATTCTGCTCAATTACCGTTCTCTTCCTTCCCCATTGCTAATTGCCCATACTGTCACCGTGGGGGATATTCTCCAGGAGCGAATTCCTCCGCAAACTCGCTCGGAACTAAAACATCGGCTCATTCTCTTGGGTGTAGCCGGTCCGATTAATACCAGTGCTGACTACTGGTTAACTCCCTACAGTGCCAGTCAGCCTAGTTATGAACAGAAAATACCAGGATTGTTCATTCAAGGGCATATGGTAAGTCAGATTCTCAGTGCGGTACTAGACGAGCGAACCTTGCTCTGGGTTTTACCTTGGTGGGCAGAACTACTGTGGATTTTGGGTTGTTCAGTAGTGGTAGGTGTTCTCTCCTGTTGGTTTTGCCAACCAGGACGTCTATTGGTAGTTGTGAGCATATTTTCGAGCAGTTTATATGGAGTTTGCTACCTCTTACTCCTTCAAGGAGGCTGGTTTCCCTTAATTCCTTCGGTCATAGTTGTGGTTTTCAC